>JGI24158J21664_10007890_pt1 | contig 14148 bp, 8 predicted proteins | sample Ectturendosymbi3_FD_21664 | JGI IMG/M metagenome (IMG submission 21664) | reverse complement strand
GTTCTCCATTGATGTGATCTCAGGTCACTATATTTTGAGAGACCGTTGGAGGAATTTGAGAGACCGTTTTGGTCCCTCAAAACACCTTAAAAAAAACACTAGGCACGAGTCAAGTTGGTTAAATCAATGTGTTATGCTAGATATGTGTTGGAGTTGGCCATAGTCGTAGCAATAGATTGCGTCACCAATCATGACAAAAACTGCATGTGTTTAAACTGAAAATTTTATTGAAGACCGATTAGGTTTGCTTTAATTAACTTAAAACCCAGGCTGAAAGATAAAAGTAGGTAAAAATGAACCAGCAAACTAACGAACAGAGTAAAAGATAGCAAAGGACTGATCCAGAAAGCAAGTTGCCAACGAAAAAAGCACAAGGCATATTTGTGGAACTATCACGGCAAGGGAATGCAAATGGGAAGCGACTGAACTTATCAACGACAAAGTACATACGGTAATTTACTTTTCACGGGGCCTTTAAAATCCACAGAAATTCGTGAAATTCGTTCGCTAGGACGCGTTGCCCTGGCAAGCGTTTCTCTTTTGTGGAAATTAGGTTTCAATTCCGCACAAATCTTTTATCGACAGAAACAGCAAAATTTTTGTCTCACGAAGTGGTTCAAGGGTCAGATACCAAGGTCAAGGGTCAGATACCAGGGTCACCGAGAGGAGCGTGATTCGACTTTGATGAATCCTCTTCCAGAACGGCAGCTGTCATTCCAGAGGGGTCTGGAAAGTGCGTCTGGGACCACATATGCTACACCAGGAGTGTGCTCAACTCGATAGCTGAAAGTACCGAGTGCAGTTCTCAATGAAAACAAGATATAATTATTTTTGAATTTTGTTCCTTTTAACGGATCCAACATGAAGGCCATGGAGCCTTGGTCAGTAACAAAGCAAAACGTTCGGTCATGCATGAAATGAGCCCACTTGGGCACAGCGTCGCTCTTGGTCGTCATTAGCAGTTAACAATAAGCCTGTAGCAGACCTTTCTTCAGATCTTCGAATGTATCAATTTCTTTTGTGGTCAAAGGAAATGAGGTAGCGTTGGCCAGAGCGCAGCTACGAGCGAAACATTTTCCATTGCGCGTAGTGTGCAAACGCGTCCACTGTTTCCGTTCACGCGAATCAGTTGGCGCTTTGAGCTTCAGTCAGTGGTCTCAGGCCTAGCCTGACAGACCCAAAAGGAAGTCTGCACCCCAACCAATCGATATCAGCTATGCTTTCAACTATCTTTTTTCCTTGAAAGTAAGATTTTCTTCTTGCGAAGCTTCGCAAAATGCTGCAAGTTTCTTATCGTGCTCTTCCAGTGACGCCGTCCACGGTAATATTATCCATGAAACCGTGTGTGCGATTAAGTTTATGCTTTTGAATGACGATGTCAATTACTCTTTGAAATGCCGACACTCCATTAGTCACTCCTAATGACACCCGTGTAAATTGGTAAAGTTTTCCGAGCGGTTCGAATCCAGTGTACTTATCTTTGGCAAGAATGGGCAGTTGACACCAGGCAGATTTTAAATTCGAAGTGTTGAAATATTTACACTTTGATAGTTCGGCCACTCGGTCTTCAATCCGTGGCAACGAGTAAACATCAAGCTGAGAAAACCGATTTATAGTCTGAGATATTAGTCAATTAGAACTCTCGGTTTGTTCCGTGCCACTAAAAGTTAACTTCGTCAAGGAATACTATAGCTTCTTCAATTACGCCCGCTTCAAGTAAATCTTCGGCTTTTTTTGCAATGAATTTAGTGTCTTTTGCATTGTGTCTTCGAGATGGCTCTTTGGCTATAGCCAAGAAGCAAGAGGAATGGTTAAAGGACGTTCAACTTCACCAGTTTTAAAGTTTTGGTGTTTCAAGAAGTCTTGTTTCAGAATTACACGTGAACAACAAAAGGGCCGTGTACGGCACCACCACATTTTTAAAGTTCTCGCAGCGGCGTTAATATCAATCGCTAACGTGCCTTGCAGTGACTGATCTAATGATGTGGTGGCCATCGCATTTTTTTCAGAGCTTTCGGCCATGTTAAGGCCTAAACGTCTCACGAACGAAGCATCGTTAAAATTGCGTGAAGCACCAAGAATCGAGAGCTTTAGTTACTTGCCAATAGACAAAAGTAGCTGAAACAAGACTCGCCGGAGGATCTTTGGATCTTTTATCGCGGCTGAAGCTAAAAAAGTCGCGGAAGCTGAGACTGATTCAGGTTCACTCGGTCCGGAGGGACGAGAACGTTTGCTTTTACGACAGACTCGTGAGTAATACCCTTTGATTCCGCATGACCTACAAATACTGACCCGGGCAGGGCAGTTCGTACGGGTGTGATTCCCAGAAACCCCCACAGAAAAAGCACGGTCATTTCTCTATAGGCGGCCATTTTGTGGCACAGATGCAGCAACAGTCGGAGCCTCGCTCTTTGAAAAATCAGTAACGTCTTCGAATTCGTGGATTGCTGAAACAGTACTTGGCAATTTGCATGAAGAATATGAGGCCGACTGTTTTTGCGCCATGCCCAAAGAATCCGCAAGGTCAATGGCGGTTCGTAGATCTACAGTAGTTCGGCACCTTCCAACAAGTGTTGTCGTATGGAGCTCGGCGCTATTCCATTAATTAACGCGTCCCTTACGAGATCGTCTTGATTTTGAGCTCTTGTGACATCTATGTATTCGCAGTCCTTTGCCAGGACCTTTAAGGCTTGAACAAAACCGCTAAAGATTCGTAGGAGCGTTGTTCTCTGCCAGCAAATGCCGAATACAGGATTACTATTTTTGTAAGTCTCTTTAAGAATCTCAGCAGCCTCATCATTATGACTGAGCGACTTCAGCGTATTCGCAAATTGCTGGGGGATAAGGGTGTCAATATCAGCTTTGGAAGGTCTGTCATTCGGGTGATCAAAGATCTCTCTGTTTCAGCTTGGCGCACTTCTTGTGGTGCTTCAAGAAATATTTGGAACGACTTTAGCCAGAGCTTCACATTTTGTCCATCATCAGCAGCGTGTCGATCGACGTCTAATCGTTCGTGTTTCATTAACTTGACCCCATTTTTAGCGAAACATCCAGATTATCAGAACGTTGCAGAATATTATAATTTAAGTTAAAAAAATTGTTGCAACCAAAACATTTATTCAAGACCGATTAAATTTCATTTGACTTAAAACCCAAGCTGAAAGAATAGACATAAATAAAAATGAACCAGCAAACCAACGAACAGAGTAAACGACAGAAAATGACTGGTCCGAATAGCAAGTTGTCAACGAAAGAAAGCACAAGAATGCAATTACAAGGAAAGAAGAGCGCAATGCCAAAGCATCCCACTGCGAGGTGTTAAATATGATACGGGCTCGCTTGCCTTGCATTGTTTCGAGCACACCACCGATACGCTCTCTTGACCGGATATTTCATGTTTTGCAAAAAAATTGCTAAAATTTGGCCCCTGCTGCTGCGAGCTGTTGCCGATGGCACTCAAGTCATGATTCAGAACGACCTTTTCATTAACATTTCGGATCCCGTTTGACTTCGAAAGCTTAGCTTGTCCCATGCAGTTCACTCTCACAAAGACGTGTTTGTCAACCATGTCTTTTTAAACGTTCGATCAAGTGGATGGTGACAAATTTTGATCTTTGCTTATGATTTTTTTAGACGTTTTTGCGGGTAATGCTATTTGCAATCGCCACTAACAACCCCCCTCTTCAAGCAAGCTGGGAAATCAAAGAGTGTGAAGTGAAGGCGAAAAAGTTCACTTTACTAATTCTCCTTAACACTTTACTAATTCTCCTTAAATACTTTTTTTCAGAGAAAGGGTTTAGGTGAAATATTTTCTTACGAAAATGAAATGGTAGAAAATCTTGTGAAAAAGAGAGCTCTAAAAATTGAAGCTTCTCCGTCTGAGGTGGAACACTCCTCACAAAAGTTTTTTAAACTTGAAACTATGCTGACTGTGTTGTGCAATGGTTGAATTTCCTTACTGAACTGGGGGTGAACTGATGCACACAACCACAGGATTCTTTGAATTCATTTGTTTTTCAAAACATATTCTGACCTATGTATTTTTGAATTCTTCGATAACATGATGGACTGTAGTCATTTATATTTTGAAGGTGGTGTAAATAAACGCATTATCCCCATTGTAAATTATTGGGTTTAAAATACAATCCACCCCCTGGTTTTGCGCCTTTAGTTGTAAGACACCGAAACAAAGCTAAAAGCGAAGTATTGTTTCCCAGTTTTGAAAGTAGTTGAAAGCAAAGTTGAACGAATGTCTGTGTTGGTTATGATGTGAGGAAAAAAACGAGAATTTAAGCAGTGCAGTATGCAGCACAAGCTGGTTTTTCGACTAATCTTAATTGGAAAACATTACCTTCCTTTATACTAATTTTCTGTGAAAGTGAACGACGGGTCACGATGTGCATTAGTAAAGATACACAATGTTGCCCAAGTAACTGCGCAAGAACTCCGGCGGATTGCATTTTGAAGGCTTCACACGGCTTTGTAGTTTCAAAGCCTCAACTATCAGTCCTATACAGTCTAACTCTAGAGATGAAAAGCACTTAATTTTTTTATGTGCAGATAAAAGATACAGACACATGTAGAGCACCGAACACTGAGAACTAATGGCCTTCCAACTGATTTGAATTTAAAAGCGAAGTCTAACTTCTGTATGTGTGCTCAAACTACGCATTTTTACGTAATTAGATAATGATAACGAATGATAAAGAAGTTAGACATTATGATGGCTGAAAATTCAGTTCGTGTTTAATGGTAAAAATTTAATAAGCTTCGGGTTACCACTCAGTTCCAAAATCATCTACCAGAATGCATTCCAAAAGACAATATGCCCAATGCATCAACAACTCTTTATCTCGCTGAGTCAACATAAATACGCAATACGCGACACGTCAAAGCCGGTTTCCAGCCGCTGCACGCAACCGTTTAATCTTTGTCGAAAGATCGTAAAATTAAACTTGCGTTGCGCGTGAACTGAAACGTTTGTTTTTCCACAGCAAAGCCGAGCACGTGGAAGCATGTCCAACCTCCTTCAAAGGCGATGGGGACGAAATGCAAACTTTTTCTTTTGATCCCCGCAATAATATTCACCGCAACAATCGCCCTTATGACGTTGTTCTTACTTGGTAAGTGTCATTTGTTTGTGAGTGCCTCTGCCCGGGCCGTAAAGCCTTAAGCTCGTTCTAAAGTGAGGCGAACTGTCCACGTCGAAAAAAGTGTGTCCGCGTCTAGTTTCATGTGTCCACTGATCAGAGATGCTTGCCCGCTTCGACCCGGATGCGGGCATTTTGCTGAGCAAAGTTTACTTTCGCGAAGACTTGAAACGGGAAGCGAAGCGGGCTCGACGTGGTGTGCAAGGTGCGATCACATCTGGAAAGGTTTTCTCGCCGCGTTAACTCCTCGTACGCACTCTCACCTGCTAATCGCGAACCGGTCAGTGGGTTTACAATCGTCCGATTGAAACACGCAACCCTCATCGGTCATAAAGCTGACTGTCGCGCGGCGATTTCGCCGGCTGCAATGTCGCAAAGTCGTTTTGACGCTTTGCGAATAGTAAATGACGCCATCATCAGGACCTTTAAAGGCAAGCGGCGTAGACGGCGCGTTCGTGCTGATTTATTGCTTTCTCTAATCGCTGTGATTGATTTTAAATGACCTCGGAGGAAAACGCGCGAGCCTTTTCTGCGTAATCTCTGATTTATCACTGTAACGCTATTGGATTAGTCATATAGGGTCACTTGAAAAAACTTTGTCCAGTTTCTAATAGAAAATGATAGTAATTGTTTGTAATCTTGTTACTGAACGAAAAAGACTCTAAACTGTGGAAGAGTGGATTGTGAGATGCTGGATGCCCGAACGGGTTTGGGTCAAAGTACGTCAATGTACTTCAACTTCACGATCACCGCGGAAAATTGACCGATGTCAGCCAAGCGTTTTGCGGCAAATGTTTGTCCAGTGTTCTTTAAACTTAGCAAAAGTAAACAGCCAATGTTCTCCTACGTACAGGTTTCACTTGTTCGGTATCTGCAGGGAATCGCATGAGTCTATGGGGTAAGGGGCTGTATGAACTGCCAAGGTTGCATGAGCTTGTCAACCTAAAAAACAACAGAATAGCTGTGAGTAGAAAAAGCACTCAAGAAGCTTTACCGTCTGACAAAGCAGAGGTATCATAAAGACTTGGGATGAGATGCTGTCGAACATAGCGTTACTTTCAAAGACAGCATACCACATATTTTGGGGGATCCTGGACTATTACAAGTGTGTTGTTCTGTTACAAGTTAACGATTTAAAATAACGATTGATTTCAAGCGTCTTACGACAGTGGCAAAAGTTTGCTTTGCTATTCAATTATTAACAACAAGAAATGAGCAGCAGCAGATATTCAGCAAAGGTGTGAGAAGTAGCCCTTTTATCAAATGCCAAGATGCCAAATGCGAAAGGTTTACAATTTCCTGTGCTAGCATAAATTTGACGTGAAGGAAGAACACGCAATAGAAAAACCCCTTGGCATGTTGCATAGTAAAAAATTAAACGTTTATTTCAAGCTTATAAGTTACAACACTTGCTCACATTTTCGGTGCTGCTTTGTATTCGACATGCCATGAAGACTTTGAAATGGTTTGCATTTTTTAATTTGCCTGGACCTATAAAAAGATAGATAAGACCAAACAGCCAAATCAACTTCCGAAAAAGTTGGCTTATTAAAAAAATGGTTACAATGTTTGAGTAAATGCCGTATTTATTCCATTGTAAGCAAAGTTTATAATGTTTTTTTTCATCAGTTCGTGAGGCTTACAATCAAGGGCGGCTTACGGGCGAATTTTTTTCTTTAGATTATCGAAAGGTCTAGCTAGATCACGCTCAGTCTTTCCTTGGCTGCGTTTTGTCGACCAAACTCTTTTCACATTCTCTTTATTCTCTTCAGCATCACCTGCACACGTGCGCGCTCCGTCACAGGAGGGATTATGATGAACAGAAGGCAGTTGTAGTGGTGAAGATCATTATCAGGGTTGCCAATTAAACGCGAAACGTACTAGTACACGAGATACGGAAGTATCTCAGAGGATTTGGTAACCTACAGTATGTTCAAGGGCGGCTTACACTTAAGGGCGGCTAACAATCGAATAAATACGGTACGAACTTAAACTTTGGAAGGTAGATTTTCTGAAAAAAGAGGTTTATGNTAATTTNCAGACCTGAGGGCTCCAAGTTGCAAATCAGTTTCGAAAATCATGTATTGTCTTCACTGGAAAGATAAAACATAANCATGTCAATGTAAAAGTGTTTTTCCGCATGAACAGAAGAGTAGGTCCGTCANAAGGTTTTTGTTGGGGGGAGAGCGAGCGAGCAGCACACAGAGAGGCCACATTCATAAGTGCAATCCAAAGCGTTGAGGTGAGAAACAATCCTTTGTGAAATACGAATTTTTCTCAGTTTTTGCTCAAACTCCTGTTATGCATGCAAGGCACGACTACGGTCATGGCCGGTTTTGTCCGCCAAATCTACCGAGTTTATCCAGCTTTCACTAAGAAGTCACCAAATTACACCAGAAAAGCACTTGCTTTTAAACAAATAAAAATAAAATAGGCGACCCACGCCCCCACTGGTAATAAGTCTGGGGGCATACGTGCTCCCGTCGAAAGCACTAAACTGGATTTTCCGTGGTACGTTTCGCTGCTATATACATTGCGCTTGAAATAATTTGGATTTTTTTCAAAATTAGTTTACTTTTTGAAGACATTTTTTGACTTCACTTGAAAATCTTTCCACTATTTTTTCGAAAGATGCCTTACTTCCTCGTACCGTAACACCGCTGTCAAATGCTGAGATTTCGTTTGTTGATGCGCTGCAACGAAACAAAGGTTTTCTTGCCACATGAAGCAGCAAACATAGTTGGTTTTGTGTGTGCACTTTGCCTAAGTTTATTTTTATAATTTCGACATGGCAAAAGCAAAAGGTCGACAGTGGCTGTACGAACAGGCCACGCTTTCTTGCAGCATGCTCGCCAGGTACTGAAGTTTGAGTGACGCGTAGCGCATCACCGGCCATCACGCGGGCGAGTTATGACAACAATCAAGCAAGGCACTTGGACACGCGCCATGTTTTGAAAATATGGCGAACTGAGTTTGGCGAGGCACTTTCAAGTCGAAACGTTAACTTCACAAACATTCCTCCAAGTACCGGCCTAAGTCAACAACACGATTACGTCATGAAACGATTACAATCGATCGCTTGCGCGCTGGTTTTGGAATGTTTTAAATCCAATTCCCTGGGGAGCAACCGTTGAGTTTTGCAAAAAACCAGAGTTGCCCTGGCTGCGACCATCGATTTTCTCGTAATGGACTTTCAGTAGTTTCGGGGTGGTACGAACCGCAAATCGATGCGCTCGTTCTCTTGATGCATGTTTGAAACTTTGGTTGCTTCCAGGCTCTCAAACAAGCAACATCTGTGCCACGTCACAGCTTTCAATCGTCGATCCGATGCCACGCAAAGCATTTCATCTTTTCATTGTTCTCGGCATGCCTGCGATTTTTCTCTCGTTATGATAGGATTAAATGGCAAACCCGACCCAGGCCAGCGACCAAAGGGTGGGCAAACGAGCGTTTGCTCCCCGCGAAAGTTTCAGAAACATGTTAAGTTGCCAGGTACAATAAATTACAATCACTTTGTCCCCCCGAAAATATCGGCTGCTTGCGGCCTATTCGTGGTTGTTGGCACGATTGGAATCTGCTTTTCTTTTACTGGTTGGTTGCGTTTACGAACTTGCTGAAATATGCTTCAATAAGCAAAAAAGAAGTAAAACCGTATCGCTGGTTTAAGTATTTGAAACGCGATGCGAAAGATATTTTTTTTCAAAAATATGCCAAAAGCAAATTCGTCCCTCGAAAAATGGTTTCGAATATTTCTGTAACTTTTCACATCTCCGCTGGGTATCCGTCGTTCGTAGCCTACCAGTCAGGCTTCATCAAACTTCTTTGTGTGTCACCAAGCTTTTATAAACGATCACCAAACTTTTACTACGCATTACTAAACCTTTTATGAGTGAACAAACTTTTTTTAGGGGTCACGAAACTTTTTAGAGGGCCACCAAACTTTTTTCGCACCGGGCCAGGCAACTAAAACAATGACCAGCGCGGGCGCACGACTATTTCGTTCAATACTCGCGTTAAGCCCTAACGGAAGTTTCGAGAAAAAACAAAATCAGCCATTGTTTAGCATTTCCACGTGAGCCATGGCTGGGCAGAGGCCAATACGTGAAGAAGCCTAGAAAGAACCAGTGGACACAAGCCAGGTAGCCTGACCTCACGTATGGCAGCCTTGGATTCGTTTCGTGATCAGTACATTTTATCAAGAACGTTTAAGTGGCATAGGTGGTGTATGGACCGAACTAACTGTATAGGTAATTTGGTAGCCCATGGTTCAAGCTTGCAGACAAAATATGTAGCGTTTATATCAAATAAAATTTTTAGAGAGGAAATGCTATAAATGATTGGCAGCCTAAAAGTTTATTCGACCGTATTTGGTCAGAGGGAGCAGTAACATGATGGATATATTAAACAATATGGGTTCAGTTTCGTTGATACTCCGTTTCTGAAGAAATAGAAACTTTATCTTCAGCTATGCTGAAGGTTATGAAAATGATTTCACCTTAGCATTAGAACGAATAGGAGTTTTTTTCCCCTGGATTTTGAATTTTGACATTTCGGTCTTCACTCTTAAGTAGAAAAATGTTTTTCTGTAAGTTTCGTCGTTGGTAAAAATGAAATTTCACCATTGTTGGCTCCCCTGGAAAAATCGTTTTGGCCATATGGCCCTCTGGAAAAAGCCGTTATTGCCCTTCCGAAAACCGTGAAATCAATAGTGCATCAAAATCGCAGAAAATGTTTAAAAAAGTTATAACGTTCCATAAAGGTTTTGAGGTGAGACTCTCCTGTAGCAAAGTTCCTTTCGTTGCTTCAATTTTTATGTATGTTAAAGCAGCAAAGCAATGACACCGACGAACATTAATACTGTGGAATGTTTGACTTTCACTCATACGTTCTTTGTTTCTTTTATATCAAACGAAACACTGCATGTTTTATTTGAATCAACTAGTAGCAGACGTGGCCAACACGTGTACACTTCTTGACCAAACGAGAAGGAAAAGAGTAAATTTTAGACCAGTGATTCTCAGCCGGTGGTCCACTTGGAATTTCTAGTGGTCCACAGAGAGTTTCATAAAATCCTTGAATATTTTATTAAGCACTAAGATTGAACATGCCCTTGAGTTCACTGACCTGCGTGCAGTGCAGTTTCAACTAATTGTTCATGAGGTGTCAGTACAGCAATGTGGTCCGTCGGATATTTTTTTAAAGATGATCCATGGGCCAAAAAGGCTTGATAGCCACTGATTTGGACTGAAAATATCTCTCCCGAGTTTTACGTGAATAAACCTTACACAGAACTACGGACAATTGGCCCCGTTCGCTTTCAGGCACCAGGCTTTCTATTGCACTTTGAAAACTCTATTATATACCATCGCTTGCAATCGGCTGCTTGTGCAGATGAAAGCGTGTTGTGCTTGGCTCAAAATATCGGCTCCATTTGTGTCTGACCACGAAACCTTTGTATCACCGAGAGCGTCACAGACCTTGAGGCGTCCCCAGTAAATGAAGCAAACGCGTCGCGATATTTATGAGATACTCAGACCAGCGCCATCCGTTCACATGGTTCTTTGACACAGTTTTCGATAATTGGCGTGTTGAATGAACGGTATCTGTTTGAAAATTGCCTGGGTGCGTGTGGATTGGTGCTAGAGAAGAGTTTGAAAACGCCACGGTCGTTCAAAATAGAAATCACCTTCGGGTCAGTGATGTTGTACCAGCAACAGTTGCAATCGTTCTGCCTGTTTACTATATCCACATGCTGTGAAAAAAAACGGATAACACTTTTGCGTTCATAACGTGCAGGAAGGCTTGTCGTCCTTGACTGGATAAAAATATACGTTTTTTTGCTTAATAGCTGCTTCGCAGCGCTGGAGTGAACTGTGAAGGAAACGGTGCTTGTCCATAAAAGTAAAATTTGGGCCACTGGCCTCAACAGTGGAAAGCTTTTGCGTAGTTGTGTAGTTTTTTCATTTTCATGATTGGATTTTCACTCTGCTTCATCCAATTCTATATTCGCTGCCATTGTAAAAAATTATACGAAATTGACAAGGAAAGCATATAATCTGTTGATGTCCTGCACGTAACTGCGGTGAACATATTTTTAAATGGTGAAATATGTTTTTTACCAAGTGGCTGGTCGCCGGTGCGTTCGACAAGAACAGCAATGGCATTTTCCGTCGATAAATTTGCAAGAAAATTCGCCGGTAACGAATCAAGCCAGCACCGTTTAATTATATGACGTTCAGGCTTTATTGGTGGGAAAAAAACTGTGGCAACGGACGAAATGACTACGCCAGGAAGCCGTCAAAAATCTACAGACCGTCTTCGTGTCAGTCCGCCGTAAGTTCACGAACTGTATCTTTCATATGAATATGTGTGCGCTTATATATGGCCAGAAATTCGTTGAAATTTGTCATGGCCGATTTTACTTTTCGGATGACCGAGAGGCGGAAACGCCGATCAAACTCCACAGAACGTTTTACCATTTTTCGGACTTGATTTTATCCATGCATTTTAACATGTTGCACAGAGTTTTTTGGAAGAGTAAGTGTTTTACTTGCAGGTTTGGGGAGTTGTTAAAGTTTTTTTTTCGAATCAGTCGCTTTAAATATTACCAGTATATTGAGCATATTGCATTTTGTCGATGGAAGAACATCTTCAAATCTTTTCGTTAGATTGAAGATAATTTTCAACTTTATCAGGCGTGCTTCAATATTTAGTCGCTAAAATGCCCGGGACATATCATGTAACGAAAACAGATGTTTGCTCATGGTTCCTTTTGACTCGTGGTTTTACAGCTTATCTTTAAAAATACGACTGTCGCTCCAATGTTCATTGGCAATGTTCCGGTTCCGAAAAGTGGTATGAGCATTTAAAGCTAATGACCTCCTCAGACAAACACCTCCCCTTACGCCAGAGGGCACCTACTCCGAATGGGGCTCGCGCCGCCTTGCCCAATTGGCGGCTGTCTTCTAGTTCGTCAGCTGACGCCCCAAGAAAAGATGATTATTATGGATGCGTTATTTTCATTAGGCGCATCATGCGACTTCTGCTGCATCCGTTCTTATTTTGCTTTTGAAGAATCGGCAATTCAACGTTTAACGAATCGGAGCATATCGCTACCCACCGGCCAGCATCCAACCCAACTTCTTCAAATTCATCAGAAAAAAACGCAGAAGACTCAGTTACTCAACCAATCAGCAAAGACACAGAAAATTCCTCTCGTCGCCGGAACAATAGAAAGCACAGAAACAACAAAGAGGTGACTACAGTGCAACCAGCTCAGCCTGCTGATCACAGGACAGAGGCTGAGGCGTCGATTCCATCAGAATCTGGTGGTAGAAAAGAAATGAACAAGAACACGAGTCGTCGGAGAGGTGGTCGTAGAAAATCCAACAACAAGCATCGCAGGAACAAAAAGCCTGAAAACAGAAGTAAATCCAGGGACAAAACAAGAAAAACGAAAAACAGCCCCAAACGCAAGTCGAACAAAAACAACAAAAAGAAGAAAATTAAGAGCAGCAACAATAACCGCANAAGCCAAGAAAGNCAGCGCACCAGCGCGGGCAATAGAGCTCGNAGTTTGGAACCAGAGCACTGGTCCCACATCGCCCCGATCTTCTCGCCTAGCGANAAAGATGAAGTCAAGCATGGTTTCGGTGAGGTGCGGGATCAAGACCAACTAAGCTNGTCATTCAACAGGTATAGCTGATTGCATACGAACGCATGTAATCAAGTCTTTTCTCTTTTTAAGCAATCTGGAATTTTTGTGTGACAGAAATCAAAAGTGTTATGTTCAAATATCCGCCGGAAGCGCGACACCAACCACGGAAAATCTAGGAGGCGGGAGCTACTTTGCCAGAAAACACAGAAACCTGTTCTAAGGCCCGCAAATTGTCTCAGGCTTAATGTGGATGCTAGGATATGCTAAAGGAAAAGTAGCTGCAGAGGTTCAAAGTCGAATGCGAAATTAAATGACTTTATGCCGTTAACTGTCAGTTAGCCAAAAAATTCCCAATCAGCAACGACTGCTTCCCTTAAATCTTTGAAGGAGGTACGTATGGTTGTCCTCCATACGACACCAACAATCCAACATATTGACGTTTGCGTCATATATTTAATGCAAGTCATCTCAGCGTGTTACTGATTGATTGACAGTAGCACATCATGTTTTTATCCTTGCTTTGCATCCCTTCCTCTGTTTTAGGCATTCCGTCCATGCAAAAGTAAAATAGATGACTTCTGTTCTTCCATAACGCCTACGTAAATTTCACCGTAGCTTGCTTATTAACTCTGGGCCTGATTTCTGGATAGAGTAGCTTTAAGACTTCGCCAAATTCAAATCGAATTGGGAAAAGATTATTTCAAATTGTATGTCTAGGGGGATAAAGTTATGAAGGTTGGGAACCTTTGATTTGTGGTTTTCAAAACAAAATAGTTGCAGCTTGGGTAGGATTAACCACTTACTCTATTCTCGATCCGCCGTGGGCCTGGATTCCGAATCCGAATACCGCGGTAGTGACTTAAACGTCTGCGGCATTCACAGCAGCAAGGCCTCAGTACAGGCGTATCAACCACAGGTGTGAGGCAGAGGGAGTGCTTGTTTAAACATGTTCTCTATTCTAATCCACGTAGGACTTCGAATTGCTACATAATAAGTGGATGCAAAACGTTTGCACAAATCAATGCAGCATGCGGCATTTCTGTGAATGTCCGCGTGTTACTGTTGGACAAAAATCATTAGTCCGAAAAATTTCCTGATTCAAACAGGGCTATGAACGCGCAAAACGAATTTACGAAAAGAGTTTTCCCACAAGCAAGCTAGCTAAATTTGGGCTGAAGTGTACCACCCTCCCCCCAAAAAAATAATTTTTATCACAACACGGGACCAGGACCGATTTCCTTCCCTGCCTGAAAAGTCCGCTTTGTTTATAACTAGCACCAAGTATCTTTGAAGGTGCATCGGCATTTGAATGGGCCTAACTCTTAGGAATAACACACATTT
>JGI24158J21664_10007889_pt1 | contig 14148 bp, 9 predicted proteins | sample Ectturendosymbi3_FD_21664 | JGI IMG/M metagenome (IMG submission 21664) | reverse complement strand
CTCACTGTCGCAGTATCCTTTCCTCCACGTCCACCAGACCAAGATACCGATGAGTAGAACTCCAAAAATTACGCCAAAAACGATTCCAATGATTGCTCCAACGTCTTGGCTTTCTACAAAAACAATATACTGTAGTTGCGTCATCACAGCAGTTATTTTCCGTCGTCTGGTGGTGAATGAGCAGAAAACTATAGTATAACATCAAGATACTGCGGAAAAATTGGTGTTATACAAAGAAATTTATATGCATAGCCCCACAGGAATGGTGATCAGGCGAACAAAACTTGGAGAAATATTCTGCAAACACAAGATGCGTTGCAATCAAGAAACTGGATCACTGTATTTAGTCCGACCTCCAGTACTTCATAATTGACAGGACTAATTAAAAAAACAAAAAACGAAAACAAGTTTCCCCTAAATATTATTGCTTGCATACGCTTGATAAGACAAAAACACACCATCATAGGTGCTACTGGCAGAGACTCCAGAAACCCTTCTTGAACTAAAAACAGCTTCGTAATCGTGGACGATAAGTTCAAAGCGAAAACACTTACGACTTCACAACTTGGAATCGTTAATGGTGAATGCTTGTGATTGCAAACATTCCATTAACTTTACTAATTGCATCAAACTATAACAGCGCAGATCCACCGACTGACGGTGATTTAACCAAAATGGTGCACCACAAATAACTGTACCACAGATGTTCATAACGAACGGTATGTCCATTGAACGTTAAACAACGTGCCATGAGATCACATTGGTACTGCTTTTAACTTGCACTTCGCAAAACTGTCAACACGATAGCAATGCAGCAAACGACCGAACACAGCATGCGTTCCGATGCGAAGCTCCGCAACTGGCGGCTCGTGCCACTGAGTGTTGCACTATCTGCTGCCCGCGAAGAATGCCGATACTCAAAACAAATATTGTCAATGTGTCTAAGTTCGGTTGAGTATAGATTGTGATGTCTTCTGTGGGGACGTCAATTAGACAACTCGGTTGTTGTGAAATTCGACGATCAACTTAGGTGAAATTGCATTTCCTCACTGACAAGCCTTACTAGACGCCACTGGTTCCTCTACTAATTGCTAAAACAACCCACAAATTTTGTTTCAGTAGTAAACCATGTGTGATGTTCTCAGCAGTAGTGCGCTGCCTTACTTCTTGATCCCCCTTTCGCAAAGCCAACAACATCCATACAAAAAAACAATCGATAAATGCTGGTTACAAGCGGTAGAAATTTAGCAGAAACCATACTGAAGTGGTTTTCTTTACCACGTGCGTTATTTACGACAACTGAACTCTCAGCTACAGCACAAGTTACCAATGACTTGCTCTATTTTACGTTTTACAAATTGAACTATTCCATTAAGTACAAACAAGCTTCCATGTCCAACAACACGCAATTTAAACAACTTATGAAGTACAAAGCGTAAAAAAGGGCGACATAGTGGAGCTGGGTAATGTCACGTGGACGATGATCAACGAGCAACATGAACATCAAAACCGGAACACGGGTTGGTGCATGCACAATCGACGATGCTTCATGATAACTTGAACTTTCAGTTTTACACCAACTGAAAGCTGCTGCATCCTTAGCTGCTCGGAAAAATAGTATTACCAAAAAAAGTACTTCTTTATAACTGTACCACAGTGCATCGGCTGTATTGCAGTAACGAAATGATGCAAGCAATACGTAAAGTTTCCCTTTGTACGACGCACTGTCAGTAAAGCTTGATTGCTTCATGAAAACTCGCCAAACAAAAAAAAAACTTGAATGATCTTGTAGTTAATGGATACGATTGAAAAAAAGCCATTCGTGTTGTCGTGAATCGTGCAAAAAAAGCAAAAGAACGAAAGCGATTCGCTTTGCCTACCTGGAACGTACGGTTCATCTGCAAATACCATAACCAAGGTATGTACGAAAGTCAAGATTACAACACGGTACGCTAATTACAATCGGCTGCAGGCACTGCGTCACCTTCTTGTAATGATGCATGTCTATTAAGAGAATGCACAAGCTTCGTCGACAAAAACAAAGTTGAACAGCAAAATAACTGCACTTCTAATTTTTAACGGACATCAGTTGCTGGGTGAGAAATCGGTGTCTACGTAGTTTAACTTATGTCAAATTAAACATACATTAAACATGTATAAAGAACTTGATGAATGCCTTAACGAGTAAGTGACGCTTTTCAGCTGCGCTCAAACTTACAACTGGTCCTGCATATCAACAGCGTATTGGTTCGAAGCACAAAAATAATTCTGATTAAATTACACGAATCTTTAGGCGGGCAAAAATCATTAATCTGAATGCTCAACCTCGAACGCAATGAAGAACCGAAAAACGAAGGTTTATCTCCATCACATAAAACATCTACGCCAATAAAGTACTTTGTCGCATTTGCTAGGTCACATGTCACGCTGCAGCACTTGGGTGCTTCCACGTGATCCTATGATTAAGGATAACAGAATGCAGACTCCCTAAATCGAGTCCATACCAGTTCACTAGTTGCTACTAACTGCAGCCGACGGTCAAGATGGTCAACCACTACCAGTGGCAGAGATCCACTTCAAAAGCAGGTAAATTGCGCACATGAAAATAGTGGAGGCTGTTTTAGTTCAATAGTTGGTCACTGCCTGGGTAAATAACAGCAAGTAAAGATTACTCTTTCGCATAACAGACACAACAACTGCGTTTATTGCTACGGCGGATACAACTGACGATAGTGCAATCCACTTACTTGTAACAATTTTAACTGCAGTGCATTGTTCAGATCCCTGGCTATTCTCTGCCTTGCAGTAATAGATTCCCTTGTCACCCGCAACGACTTTCTGCCGAAGAAGAACAGAAGTTTAACAAATCTAAAACAAAGCAACAAAAGCAGGTGGTTTCACTCGCTGCATGAAAGTTAATCGTTTCATCAACAAAACAAGACCGGCATATTAAGTACTGTTGTTACCGAAAAAGTCAGTGTTCCGGTTTGCTTGCTGTAAGTGTAACTCGTATTGGAGTATCTTGAATCTTTCTGACCCCCGCCTTCAGGTAGAGGCAAATTATCTTTGTACCAAGTGTACTGCGGCGCCGGAACACCTGCACAAGACGTACTGACTTTCAGTTTTCATTCGCGAGAGAGGTGATCACAGTAAGACAAACACACCTAATCTTTCAACATCGACAACAACAACGAATTCGCAACTCAGCTACCAATTCGCAACAAAGCTGTGTTTATAGCGAATTTCGGCATATATTGTCTAGCTAGTAGATGTAACCAACGCAGCTCGAACGATGTAACGAGACGTGCGAGTAAAAAATTTTATTCTTGCATTCCATGAACTGGTTGTTGAAAAGCATCGGCAAACAATTCGGAAACAACCTTCCTTGTGCGATCTGCACAATTTGCCGCTGGAATGCATTTCGACCTGAACTCGGACAACGGCATTGTGACGGATGACATTGGGCACGGTTATAGGCTGACAAGGAAAAAGTTAATGAGCAATTCGACTACCTTGGGCAGATGCTGTTCGCGTTGATTTTTTAGTTGCCATACATTAAATTATTGTCTTCATCAGCCACACCATCTAAACATCCGATGCCCTAATTATAGGAATGTCGTCCCATAGCATAACTGCTCTGACAAAAGTTTCCAATTAGATACAAGTTGACATGTTGTGACCTCATATAAAATTAACACGAAGCCACTACGCAGTTATTCAGCATTTCTCGCCACAAATGCATGAACGTTTGACTTTAATCACACCAGGTTCAAATTCGAATTGCACCATATATAACTTCCGCCATTAACAAAATAATTAAATCAAGGACCTATCACAAGCGATCTTTGCTATTGCATTACGACTCTGCGAGGTATAGCGTTACAATGTTGCTAAAGCAGGAGCGCCAACCTAAGTAGGTCTCTCCTGAGAAACAACCCTAGAATAACGGTTAAAGCCTTAACCAAACGAAGACGAGCATTTTTACATTACCCAACGATTTTACTTTTCCTGTTGCGCAAAACGGATAAAACATTTACTTCAACAATGAGGAAACTGCAACACGGAACAGCCTTTCGACGAAGGCACATCCAAAATCATTTGCATCAAAAGTGAACATTGTTCCACGAACTGAATGAATTCGTTGCGTGGTGCGTATTTCTCTGAAAAGGCATCCTTTACGACAGACTATTGTCAAAACCAAGTGGCACCAGCGCGCAATGATAAAAATTCGACATTGCAAAGGAAACATGCAACACAGAAGGTAAAAATTGTTTATTTAGTGAAGTCACTCAATGCGACAGTCATGCTTTAGCAAATTCTGCTCTCAGTTTGTTGACAGAACAAGAGCCTTTGTCTGCAGTTTTACGGTCAAATTCAATAAAAGTCAATTTAACTTCCCTACCTTCAGCAGAATAACATCGGAACTCTGTAGAAAAGCCAAGAGTAATTGCGTGGTCACTGGGAAATTGACAAGAAGGTTTCGATGGAGGAACTAAAAATAAAAAAGCATGCCAATAACAAACGCAGTGACATATAGTGGACAGTCCCACCTATATACAGAAATTGTTGGCGACACTACCACTTGCAAATCTTTTCTGCCAATCACAAGTTTTGCTGCATCTCTAAAGCTTTAAAATCCAATACTTCAATTTTTTGATATTTAATATATTTTAATTGTTTGTTGAATAAATCAAAAAAAATGGAACAAAATATTGAATTAATGAGTTTTTGAACGAATGAGTTCATTTAATTAAATTTTTGTCTAAAAAGGAAGCGTTATCTTCACATGGCTTCTTGCATTCGAAGAGACAAGTACAGAGAGGAAAAAGCACCATGGTAGCTTATCATTCAATGAAAACCAACAAGCCTTTTCATAGGATTGCTTACCTTAATTTAGCACACATCTCATAAAAGAACACACGCCCAAGTCAAGGGTACATCTTTTTGACACCCATACAAACAAGTAGCAAATACGAGGAGTATACAAAAAAAATTAAATTTTACCACATAATCTACCGTTTGAAACTGCCACAGCTACGCCAAGGATACGTTTGAAACAAAACAAAATGGATCTGCCTTAGGCGTATTCGTGTGAAGTAAAGATTCGCATAAAATGAGCAAAATATTGTTTGACAGCACGTTTTCAAAGGTCCTTATTGATTGTCATCGACGTTTTGCATGCGCTTTACAGCAGCACTAGTTCTGTTCATTGACATAGCTCAAAATATGCGTCAGCGCATATGGAGACGCCAAAGTGCAGACTGTACGAAGTGCCACGCACAACGTTTAGCTAATCAAAACTTTGTCAAGGTTTCACCAACTTGGGAATTTTTCAAACTGCTGATTCACCAACGCTGAACAACCAATTTTTATCCATGAACCAAAACTCACCCAACACAGTTAAGTTGTATGTTCCCCGAGCCTTGCTTGGAGTATCCGTGGGAATGGTTGCAATGCATGTGTAAAAACCTGCACAAAGGGGAAGTTTTCGTAGTTTAACAACACACAACGATGTTTTTAAGAAATCACAAACGGATGGTCTATGGACTGTCACTTTCTTTACCAAGGCTTTCCAAAGGTTTAAAACAGGGGTGGGGAACCTGCGGCCCACGTGAGCATTTGATATGGCCCGTATCAAAATTTTCTTCACTTAAGTTAAGAGTACAACATCGCGTGAAAACGAAGCTCCATGATAGACAGGTTGCATAGATAGTACGGCAAGAGAAGTCGCTCTTCCTCATATTTATATAAAGGTAGAATTTTAGGATGAAACTAACTGATTTTTGCGGCCCGCCAGCGATAATGCCCATTTCATGCGGCCCAAGATTGTATATAAGTTCTACACCCCTGGTTTAAAACATGCTCTGCACAAAGTCGTCGAGATACGTAAACGAACAGCAGAATCCAGAAAACCAAAAATAAGTTAGTCATTCACATCACCACAGGCCTCTGGTTGTTTTGAGCACGCACGTGATAGATTTATAGTAAGTTAAACTTGGTGAATACCATCTTAACTTCCCATGTCACGCAAACCACCATCTGTAAAAGCAAGGAAATCATAAATACTTTTTGAAACGTTTTAGTTGACGCTTGTCATTCAATGCACCTGCTGTCTTTATTTTTTCAGCATTTCTGAAAGAGAACCGAGCATCTTCAACTGCTTCGCTAACACCACATTTCAACGCACTTATTGCTCAGAACACTGGTCAGCCTTAAAAATTATGAGCTTCTCCTTGTTAATCTTGCTTGAACACTGCATCGTAAAACTTCATGTGAACACACTTAAAAGAAAGCTCTCCAGTTGTCGTGGGTCAGTGGAAAATCAATATGTTTCCTCCTCGCTTCAAGGAGACTGCCAAATCTGACTTGGCCTTTTGCAGAAGAGGCTTTACTTAGAATAATGCACCACATGCAAAAAACATCTTCTAGTTAGAAAACGGTGCAGCACATGGTTCAACAGGACAAAACGTGAATCATCGATACACTCCATAACAAACAAAACATCGTACATGAATCGAGTACAATTTAGAGTGAAATGATTTTTTAAGTTTCAGTTATTTGGTTTGAATTAAATCCAGTCATTACTTATTGTAACAGAGTTTTGGCACGGCCAGCCACAAACCACAATTTGTTGAATGAGTATACAGTAACTTTCTGCTGGAAGTGTTGTCAAGAGACCAACACATGCATAATTTTTTGCATTTTGCAGACCAACAGCTGATTGGCCATTTGTCTGTTGATTTTATACATTGAGTTTTGAAAACAATTATTGACCCAAAGGCCAGCAGATAACCAGGTGGTATGATAGAATCACTGAGTTGATTTGGCCAATATTTGGTGTGGAATTGACACTAGTTGTTGGGAAATGCAAGGCTCGTCAAGACAGTCCCATTTAGTGTTTATTGCAATGGAGGTTACTTTGATGATTTTTCATGAGCTGTGTATACTTCCCCAACCGATATCAGTGCTTCTCAACCACTTTTTGTCCCAAAAAATCATATGACCATTAGACTGAGAAGCAGCAAAATGGCTTTGCATTTAAATATGATTTGATGATTGAAAAAAGTTTTGTTGTTTCGTCAAACATCCCACCACCCAACCACAATAGTGGAACATTATTTCAAAATGATCTGTCCACCTGTGGGGGATATGTCCCACTTTGAGAAACGCAGATCTACAGCTAAGCACAAAAAGCCAAAAATTTGTAAGTTAGCCACATTGTTCCAGCTTTCAACTACACCCCTGGTACACACACTGGTGTACCCTATATATCCAACTAAAGAGCATTGATTCAAATCTTTTTAAAAACATTTGCTCCTCTAAAGAGGAAATATGAGCAAGAATGATGGCGCAATTGTTATGGGAAACCAGTACTAAATCTTCACATTCTGTAATTTGCAAATAAAAGATATTTACAAACTTTCACGATCATACCTGATTCAGTTCTTTTAATTTTGTTAATCTCTAAACTGGATGGAGTCTTCAGAGCAAAATGGTTTGGTTGCTGTGGTGGTTGGTAGATCACTTGACCATTGTGAATAATATTTTTTGCATCAGTAGCACCATACACTTTTGAATATGTCCATTCCAGATAACTGTTGAGAAAATGTTTCACAACAATAATATTTTTACAGAGTGTTGCAAAGTAATAAAATATATTTTTCCTTAAAATTGAAGACCTAAAACACTACTTAGTTTCTTGAAAGATGCTAACACCACAAAAACTTTCACACAAAAATGACACTTCTCAGATTATGGAGATGAAAAGCTCACCTCTGTTGTTGGGAACCAACTGTAGTTGGTGTGAATGAACAATCCAGCACCACATTTGTGTCTTCTTTAACTTCCTTGTTTAAAGTGCCAACTGTGCCACCCTCGATTGTTAGTCGTACACCTTGGGCTGCTATGACTAAATTAAAAGAATATTGTACCTTCATTGTGGTTATGCACAACTTTCACTACAGTCACAACTAACGACATACAAACACCTGTTTATGGAAAAATATAGTCATATGTCACATAATCAGAATGACAATCAGATAAAAAATCAGGCAGTAGTACATTGTATGCACTTACCAAGGTGTAGCATGACAACACTCACATACTTCCAAAAGCGATACATCATTCTTTTTCTAAAAAAGAAAGTTGTTGTGAATAACAATGTCTGTAAATAATTCACTTTAGATTGCTAGTCCCTGGATGATGGTTGTGCTTCCACAAAATACACGTGGGACATGTGTGATAAGGGTACCATCAAACACTGTCAGTCCATTCTACTATGAATGACCTGATCAAGCTATTAAACACAACAGAAAATTATATTTTTTAAATGAAAAAGCACATTGAAAGGGAAAGGTTTCTCAGTGATAGTAATTTTTATGCATTCAAAAAATAAAGTTTAGACCATAAAACTAGATAAAGATTAGGATCCACTAAGGCTGATTAAACCTTAAATATACATTAGTCTCACACAAACATTGATTTTCCACCAAATCATTTGTATACATTCTGTGAAAAGAAAACAGCTACACCAACAATTTTAGACAGTTCACTTACTTAATGTCATAAATTTTGCAGGTTTTGCTGAAAAACTAGATTGCTTACATATTTATAGCCCTGATGGACTCGTAGAAACCAGCAGAACTAAAACATGTCATGACCAGTTGTTTCAGTACAACCACAAAATCTTGACCTCTACTAAGCAAACCATTTAATGTTGTGATGCATACAAATCACTCATTTAAACTGACCAAACCACATATTTGTCAGTGCGTTGCACAAGGTGTTGATATGCAAGCTTAGGTGAGCACATGGTATAATTGTAAAGCCACAGCAGCGAATCGATCGCAATTTATTGCGTAAGGAAACTAGTTTCGTGTGTGCTACACATCTTCAGCCCTTATTCAAATAGAATTCTATTTAGTTTTTTCTCCTTACTTTCCTTCAGACGACAAAGGTAGAATTTTAAGAAAATATTAATGAATTTTTGTGGTCCGCTAGAGAAATTGCACAATTCATGTGGCCCATTATAATAGATAGGTTTCCTAATCCCTGCTGTATAGAATGAAAACATCAACTCTTTTCATACAATATCATACAAATTACATTATGAGCATCCATCAAAACTTACCTTTGCTGTCTTGTGTAAAGTAGCTTTGTCCAGAGATCACAAGAAAATATTGATGAAATTACAAGCGTCAGAAAAGGAGATTCACTTTGCCTTCTTTTTAAAGATTTTATGCAGACTTAAGTTTATACTTCACCAAACACTTGAGTAACTGCAAAATACCCAATTAACAAACTTGAGACATATCAAAAGGTGAGAACACATTCAAAAGACCAACTCCATTGAAATATGCAATTCTCTTATCACCAAATAATTAAGAAATGAGGTTTGAACCAGAAATGCTAGAAAGTCAATCAAGGGCTCAAAAGACTCAGATTCTAGCCTAGTTTCCCTTGAAAACTTGGACCCTAGGCCAGGTAACATGGGCCAAAATTGCTAAAAACCTACCTCACTTATGACGTCACTCACAAAAATACCGAAACCAAAAATCATAATTTTTTTCATTGCAGATTTGCCGAGTCTTTTCAGGGTTTGAACAGCTCTCTAGCACAATCTGCCAAGGAGCTATGCTGTTGGTAAGTTAACCGAAATATCCCTGTTTTTACCCGATATCCAGGTATGATATATTTGTACACCAGCAGCCAAAGTGTTAATATTCAAATTGTATATGATTGGATGAGATTTATATACCGTATTTTTCGGACCATAAGGCACACTTAAAATCCTTTAATTTGCTAAAAAATTGAAAGTGCGCCTTATAATGCAGTGTGCCTAATGTATGAATCTGGTTGTGCTTTCTTATCTTGAACCAATTTTGTGATAAACGGTAAACGGTGCTATTTATTTAATTGCTAGTTACGATTTTTTTGTAAACAGACCATTGTGTTGCATAATAAACCAATAACAATAGCGATGAGCAACGTCCCAGAGTAGCTAGCACATACCACAGATCCTACTACTCAGCGGGGCTCCAGACTACATTGTCGCACACCGAATCAATCACACACACAACTTTTATTTTAATCTATGTGTGTCTAGCGAATTAGACATGTTTGACAGATTAAATTCCCTTGTACGTAATGACAGATTAAACTCAGTGACGACTCATTCACTCGGGCGACTTCGGAACTCGGAAGTTACTGCGAAAGAGTTGAATACAGTTTGACTTATCTAAGTTTTGCTTCATTTAATGCGTCTTATGATCCGGTGTGCCTTATGTATGAAAAAGAAAACAGCTAGCATTCAATTTTTGATACCGCGCCTTATACTTCAATGCATCTTATGGTCCAAAAAATACGGTATACCCAAAACACCGGTATAAATGAAATATGCACAAACATCTACCCGTTCTACCGTATTTACTAGATTGTTAGCTGCTCTTGAATGTAAGCTGCACAAAATGGTGAAAAAATTAGTGTAAGCCGCCCTTGAACGAAGGTTACCTAAACTCAGATATTTTTGCATACTAGCATGTTTTGTGTTTATTCATAACCCTGGTAATGATGCTCACACCACTACAACTGCATTCTGTTCAACTGTAAACCACACAAAATGATGAAAAAAAAACCTAGCCGCTGCGACTTACAATCGAATCTATAATATGGTACAGTCTGATATTTGAACTACTGTGATTTGCACAATAGATTAATCAAAAACTGTTATAAGTGCAATGTCACCCTTATATTGTTATAATTACATAGTTATTTATAAGAACTGTATCACTTTGCATTCCACTCTTATAAATGAGTTAATTTTGACTGAAACCTAACCCAACAACATAAACACCTTGCCCTTTGTCATAGATCAGTAGTTTTTATTAAACTTTCTTATCCATGCCCACATTTTTACTTAAAATGGTTCATGGCTCAACATGTGTTACAAATTTTTGCCAAACAATAAAAACAGAAACGTGCAGTAGCAATGTTTGACATTCAGCCAGCATTAATGCCAGGATTGTGGAACCGGAGCCCAAGCAATTTTGGATAGCTGGAGCCGGAGCCAAAAGCTTTTAGATGGTGGAGCTAGAGCCTGAAATTGGGGTTCAATTCCACAGACATACTTTGTTGGGCAAGTGAGTTTTACAAATAATGCAATGGTTTTTAGTGTGCAATGGGCCAAATTGTTCTGGAGCCTGAGCCCAAAACTTCTAGATGTTGGAGCTGGAGTCAAAAATTTAGATGCCTCGAACTGGAGCCAGAAATTTGAGTTCCAGCTCCACAGGCCTGGTTAATGCTGAGTAGCTACACCGCAATGGGCCTGTCATGACATCGCAACAGATCACCTGGATCAGATGGTCTCTGGTACTACAGAAACCTTTTGCATTTCTTTCCACCATTGTCTCTTCAACTTCATTCAGGCATGCTATGTGCCCTACACAGGACATACATGCAACTGTGTTACTCCATAATGGTCCAATGGGTAATTTCATTGCTTTTCATGATCTATGATGATTATCATTTTTCAATTCCTCCCATACGTACATTTGTAATGTCATGGTTGCTGTGTGCCTTTCAGTTTCATAACCTCTACTGTCATGCACTTCTCTCATCTATTTCATGTGCATGTCTCACTTGTTCATTTGTAGCCTAGTGGCGGGCACCAATTTTTTTAATTTCACATTGACTATTTCAAAATAGCTGAAAACTTTCTTATCTTTTGCACTCACAAAGAGCAGTGATGAATCACAAACTAAAGCACAATTTAAGCTGCAAAGCTTAGGAGAAAATAAGACTGGTGACTGAGCTGAGAGCATGTATTTTTTTCCACAGATAAAAACTTCAAGAAAAGTTCACATTTGTTTACATTGATTTTCATACCCTCCTGATGATGTACTGTTATGCAAAGCAATACTAGTTCGCTACTAATTATTTATAACTTTCATGTTATGCTACTGCTTGTAAAGTTGTAAACATAATGTTTCCTAGTGAACTTCACCAGCAATCTAGTAAGTCTTGCTAGTAAGTTTAATGATTTCCAATAAAAATTCCTACTTTACAATGGTGTACCATGTACTTCTCGCTTAAATCTACAGTGGTATCATATTTTAATGATACTCCATGCTATCAGCGTGATTACACAGCTACAAAAGCTGTGGATATTACATTATATACCTATTCATTATAGCTCAGTTCTTTTTAGATCGCTGCACTACTACAAACCCAGTTTGATCATTCTGACTAGAAGATGTTGTGGTAGTTAACATTTTTCTTACTTCAACAACAGTGGTTATCATCCATTTCGCTGAAGTGAACCAAATCCAAACCTTCAATTTTTTTAGAAATTTAGCACAAGTTTATTGACATGTTTTGTTTTATTGCACAAACAAAGGATGTTACACAAAATCTGAGAGGTGTTACTGAAAGACACCAGTCTATCAGAAAGAATCCTTTCCCAGCAAAGAATCAGACACTAAGCTCTTATAGAGTATGTATTACACCTACGAAATAGACATCATCAGCTCTTATTCAAATAGAATCTGTTACTGAAAGATTGCTAAAAGTCACACAAAGGATGCTTGGGAGCTGCATCAGGCTTATAGAACACTGTTTGAGAACCACTGTTTAACAAGCAATACCACACCTGCCAGCTCCAATGTCACAGCCTTAGCGATTATTGAAGCAAAGAAATGTCAAAGGTTTAAAGATGCATTGTTGCAGTCTGGTGTCATAACTTGTAACAATCGCATTTAGTGTGCTATAAAGAGTGACTGCTTTAGGTAAGTCTATTTGGCAAAAATGTTAGTATCTAGGAAGAGACGCAGAGCCGAAATTACTTCTCAAATGTCCATAGCTTCAGTCCGGTCCTAAATTTTAAACTCCAAGCAAGATGCCCAGCGCCGGTGACCTGGCTCTGCACACCTGAAGACAACTGCTGGATCTTCTTCTCAGGCATGGCAAGCTAGGTCTGACAAATTCTCAGACAAATGTTACGATAGAATACATTAACTCCATCTCACTGCAAAACTAGCAGACCAAATCTACAACCAAAAACTCAACCTTGAATACAACCCTTTAGACTAGCAATATACCAGAACTACAAAAAGCAAAGTATGATAAGAGAAGAACGCAAAATGCTGCATTTGCCAGAACAAATGATTTGAGGAACTGCAACTGACCCCTGAGACACAACAACCCATAAAAAGAAATGGGCAAAGGGTCATCTTCTTGGTGGACAACCTTGCCAATTAAAACAATTCGATATGCACTAAAAAAAAAGAATTCATGGATCCTATCTGCATGAAATATGAACCAGAATGGAAGGTAAAGGGCATACCCATTAACTGTGCATGCATGTGGAGAGACAAACTCTGTAGATCATAGCCAAATGGGTGGCTATGCTTCAATGCAAGCTGGGTGGCAACACTTCAATGACACACAGCTCAGTGAGAGACTCTTGAGGCACAGATGAGAGATCTGTGGAGATGTTCAGATAGAACCCACACTTCTGCCGATCAATGAAAATGAATTTGAAAGAAAAGTCAATACATTTGGCAATGCAAGGTTGGGCATTTCTGCAAGAGGTCTGTGGAATAGCTACAAGAAATCATTTTTTGACATGAGGATCACACATCCTACCTCAGTCTTATTCTGATAAATCCCTTTCTCAGATCTACCAACAACATGGAAAAGAAAAAATAACAAGTACAACTAAAAATTGACATTGACAAGTCTTCATTCTATCAATCCGCTTGTTGTCTTCACAACAAGCAGAGGGGTCATTCCATGCTTAATTTGAAACTGCATGTAACCACATGTCATGAAACCTTTTTATTTGTACTTTTTCTTAAAGAGTATAAAAAATGATGAAGATTTAAAAAAAAACTTCGAAATTGCTTAAATGCTTCGAGTTATTGCGATGTGAAATTTTGGCCACTAGTGGGAGACTTTCTCCCGCTTTTTAGATAATTGGTTGCCACATGAAAACTAGGGCAGCTAAATGCACGAAAAGTGATACCAGGTTTTTTTTAGGTCTGGGAATCCATTTTTGAAGTCAAAAATACCCAAAAATGAGTCCATCAAGGTGTAAATTCATCTTCAAAAAAATTCATGCACACACTTTGGCCGTAATCATGGGGATGTTGC
>JGI24158J21664_10007888_pt1 | contig 14148 bp, 7 predicted proteins | sample Ectturendosymbi3_FD_21664 | JGI IMG/M metagenome (IMG submission 21664) | reverse complement strand
ACGGTCGCTGATTGATTTCTGCGTAGCTTCAACTGACTTGTTTCAATCAGTGTTGAACATTCGTGTCAAATGCGGTACAGAACTGCCGACCGATCGCTGTCTGGCAAGTCTGCAACTTACGTTTTGAAAAACCGATAGGGCATAAAAAACGTGAAGTATCACTGTACTAGGATGTCCCACCGATAAAAATGGGAGTCTCTGGTGGACAAGGACATACGAAAGACTTTTACAGACAGCGTTTTGTCCATCTTCCGAGACCTGGTATGCACAGCTGACGCATAGGAAGAGTAGCCACTGTTCAAAGCAGCAGTTTCTTCAACTGCTTCTCGGGAAGTCGGACGCAAACAACTCAGGATGAAGAATGGCGAACAATGCAAAGAAAAGTAACCACGTTGTGGAACCAAGAGGTGAAAGATGCTATTCACGCATATAAAGTCGCATACAAGGTTTGACCTCGGCACAAAGCCGAATCTTCTTAGCATTTCAGATACCTGAGATACGCTGGGATGTAAAAGCCCGCAGCCCTCAAGGTGATAAAGTCCTAAATGCAATCTTGGCACAATTTCAGACATGAACACGGTTCCAATTTCTGTCAAGGGAGCGAAGTGTCCCAGCAAACCATCCGGAGTTTCCGCGGTAAAAGATCTCATACTGTTAGATCCACCAAAGCCGAAATGGAGTTTTTCTAAGCAACAGAAAGGATATAATTGATAGACGTTGATAGTATTTCAAAGATCTTTTAAAACCAGCTTCCATCACACCGTCGGGAACACAGGAGGAATATGTGGGGGAGGAAAATAAGACATCTGCAACCGAAGCCCTCTTGGGTTTCAAAGATTTAAAAGCTGGGAAGACCACGGGTTGCGATGAATATTGACCGGAATTGCTCAAAGCAGTGTTGTAAGTCGGGCCGAGCTTTTCGGGTCGGGCCGGGTTCGAGCTTAAGTTTGTCAAAATTTTTCAGGCCGATTTCGGGCCTGAATGCAAAACATTTTTATAGCATTCAGAGTAACGATTTTTTTCTTGTTTGACGGTTGTTGTGCTCACCGCGGTGACTTCTGTGAGTGAAGTGATTGTGATTTTTCTTCAGCTAATTCTTTTTGCAAACACAGCTGCATTCTTTTGCTTTCTGCTCGGACTAATCTCACACTGCTTTTGAGAAGGCAACAGTGGTGAGGAAATTAGCACACGATGGCATTACGTCGAAGAGATCAATCACTCCCGAGATTCTTGGCATGTTTCAAGAAACGATGGCCTATTATCAGGCTTTTCATGCCTATAGCACTATAATAGATTGTTTCTTTTATGCCCATAGCGCCATCGTGGGTAGTTTCGTGATAGTTTTTTCTTGAGAAACATTACATTCTGCAGCATTATCGTGGACTAACAAGCTAAGCTTGTGCTTGTTTAAGCCAATGTTTTGGACAAGGTGTGATAAAGCGGTGCACTTGCAGCTATAGTAGTAAACTACGTTTTTTGATACTCCGAAGTTGCCCTTGACTCACTCGGTAAATTTGGCTTTCGGGCTTAAATTGGCTTCAAAAATAGATGTCGGGCTCGGGCCAGGTTCGGGCTTGTGATTTTGGGTTTGGACTGGGTTCGGGCTTCAAAATGAGGCCCGTTTACAACTCTGACTCAAAGCATTAAATCAAGAAGTTCTTTAGCTGGCTCGTATGGGTCAAGTGGCCCGGTGTTCTTAGTGGACACGAATAAGTGGCAAACTTGGGTGATCATTCCCATATGCAAAATGGAAAACAAGAAAAAATGCAATAAACACCGGAACACCTCTCTTGTTAGCCTCCTTGGTAAATTGTTGGCCAAATGTCTGCAACAGGTGGAGAAATTCAAGTACCCTGGATTTGATTTCACGAGTGACGGAAGACGTAACAAGAATGATACACGGATTGGTATGGAAAACGCAGTTCTGCGTGAGTTTCATCGCTCTGTGGTCACAAAGCATAAGGTTTCAAGGATGGAAAAGCTGTTAACTTGTAAATTTTATTTTTCGATTTTCGCGTGTGGTAATGAATCTTGGGTAATGACTGAAAAACCGCGATCTTCAGTACAAGCGGCAGAGATGGTATTTTAGCGAAAATTCACGGCATGGCACCTCCCGACAAAGTGTGCAGCTGTGAAATTCGTAAAGCCATCAATGCCGAACCACTTCTCCCCTCAATAGACATATCCCAGCTGCAATAGTTCGGCCGCGCTACCTCAATGTTCCAGTGAAGTTTTGGGATGTAAGTCTCGCTGGCTGCACCAGTGGGAAAGCGGTCCAGAGGTTATCCATGGATCTGGTGGAGTTACTACAGCTCCGACTTTGCTTGATCACGTCTTAGAGTAGAGCCAACAGAACTATCTGATATTGCTGTTGACTTTGAGGATTTTGAGTCCTCCTAGGATTGCTGCCTCGGCGACTCTCTCCATAACAAAAGCGAGTGTGAAAATAAATGACAGATAATCACATAAAAAAAGTTACGTAATTTGCACTTATTAATGAAACGCATAACCAGCGCCTGATTAAAGGGTAAGGGGTCCTGGGTAGTTTTCACTGTAGGGGCCCTGTGACGTATTTCCTAACGTCATCGTTTGTAAAAGTTGCTTTCGCTGATTCGCAATGTTCTCGTTTGCTTTTTCCGTGAGTCGAAAATGTACTTACTCAACTGCATATACAGTTGCTACGAGAAGAGAGTTTTTGATATAAACATTAGAGAGTATTCTTACTAAGAAAAAAATATTTTACTGGCTAGAGACTGACTCGGCGAGAAACAACATTCACCCCAGCAATAAGCAGACTCCAGAGATTACAAACAAAAACACCAGAAAACAACATGTCAATATGGCCAGCCAGGCTGAGTGGGGAAGGTGCTTCGAAGCTTTTGTCGTGGTTTTCACCTACATTTTCAGGTGCTCTGGTTAATGCCACTGCTTTAACGTTGCTGCTTGAAACTTTTGCTGGAAAACAAGAATCAGTCGCACGGTTTAGCTAATACAGTCAGATTCTTGCGTTGCGCTTTGCTTCCTTAGAAACTTTGCTGTCTTCAGATCCTGAAGGCCTTACAAATTTCGACATCACGCTAGCTTCATACGCTTCCTATTTTTTATGATGTAACACAGTGGTAGTAACCATCGGAAGAAAACGGCGTTTCCGCCATACGTTACCCTTCATGACGAAACAAGGGTTGCAGTTCGGCTGAGCTACCTCAGAGTCTAGACCAGTGCTCTGCAACCGGCGTGACACAGCACACCGGTACAGAGTCGCTAGATGTTACCACATTTGGCAAATATTGCCAAAATCACTGTTTTCCATAAAATTTGTTAATTTTTTGGCAATATTTTTTAATGCCAAACATTTTCCATTTTTGAAATACTAATTGTGACTATTAATATTAACAAAATTTATCAAATTAATACCAAAACCTCAGAAAATACAGCTCAGATATTATGTCTGAGTCTTATTTACTGCTTGAGGAATTGCTGTAATTGTTGTAGTGTTTCATTTGATTAACAATCAATCATAACTGTGAATTCATTTTAAAAGATACCTGCTCTTACAGTGTGTCAGATCTCGCTGTGCTTAGGTTTGTGTGCATTTTAAATTAATGATTCTTTAAATAACGATCAAAACTGGAATATATTTCTTCCGGTTTTCAACTAGGCCTGAAATGTTACTTTGAGTTTTTAATTATAAATCATAAGGAATCATTTTGGAGCCAAGAATCAGGGTCTATGATCTAAACCAGTGTTTTGCATACCTTTAATTCCAACCCCCCTTTTTTTCACTCCCGACACGCCGTTTTCACCCCAAGCCTGATAAAGCAAACACAAGTTAGTAAATATAAGAATTTTATTTAAAGAAAATAGCTGTACCAAGCCATTAAATTAAATAGCTGAACTAAGCAACTGTATCATGACGCTAATATTAGGAGGCTTACGTTCAGAATTTTTGTGAAAATATTCCACATTTTAGCCGGGCACATAGACAATCCAGAGTAAAAATTTAACAGAATAATTGCTTTAGGCTACTGAAGATAACTCAATGATCGATTAGTTGTTGAGCATTTTCACCCGCTTTGTGTTGTTTTGCCCCACTAACACCCCATTTGTTTTTTTCACATCCTTCCCCCTTAAAATCGCCCCTTTCGCCCGCACTATGAGAATCACTGATCTAAACTAGACAGAGGATATATTTTGCCTACTGAGAACGCATTTTATTCCCATAAAACAGACCTTGTCCTAATTGTCAAACTTAAAAAATTTAAAAGTATGGAAAAAATATAAAATGAAATCAATACTCCCAAAAAATTGCCATTTTGTAATGAAACATTCATATTGCCAAAAATATTGCCATTTTCAAAACATTTTTGCCAAAAATTGGACAAACATTTGCCATATTTCCTGTCAAGCATCGGGCAACCCTGCATGGGTATGCCGCTAGACAATGCTAGGTGTGCCGCGGAATAACTTTATCTGAACGTATGAGCACCACAGTTCGCTAACTTAAACCATAGCTAGACTTCCACTCAACATTGATGGTGTTTTTGTGAGGTCAGAATCGAAGTTTACACAAACAATAAACCATGAAGTGTATTTTTTACATAGTGATCGAGGCGCACCGCAAAATTCTGGAAAGTTGCTAAGTGCGCCGTGAGTGAAAAAAGGTTGCGGAGCACTGCTCTAGAGTTAGACGGAACAAGAAGTTACGGGGGTCATTGACACTATACACCAGTGGTTCTGAACTGGGTGGGCGCGCCAACCCAGGGGAACGTGAATAAATATCCAGGGGGCGAGCGCTTACACGCCCTACAGTAGTACAACATGAAAAGTTTGATCGATAAAATTACCAGTAAATACATCTGTTTTCACAGCTTATTTAAAGTCAGGGAGGCTTGAAACAAAGAACAATTACTTAAGAACCACTGCTACACACGAAACAGTAACCACAGCAGACTAGCTTTAGCACGCAAATAGTATCGTGTTCACGACATTTGTGCAGTAGGCTTGATGCACGATTAGATAATTATACCCTTGCCAAAAGAACTATTATTAGGAAAAAGTTGCAAGCAAAATTCCAATATATTTGCGTTGAACAAAACCGAAAATATTTACATTCAATAGCGATTGCTGCAACTGGCAGAAAGTTTACTTGTAGAGAATCAATAGATAAAATTAATGCAATATCGGAATCAGTGGCGTAGCGAGGCTAAGTGTCGACCGGGGCCGACCATAAAAGTGCCGCTCTTGGCACCCCTCAAATTTGAAAATAATTTAAAATTAAAGAAGATCCTGTGTAGTGCTTATTTAAAAATATAAGGATTACTAAAGCATCTTGAAGATCACAAGCAAACACTCGTCAAATGGGTCTTGCTTTTCTAAAATGGAAATGGGTCTTGCTTTTCATTGTCGATTATGAGTCTTGCTTTATTCTGCTTGTCGCCATCTTCCTCATCATTACTTTTCCTAGTTTTTGCATTTTTACATATGAATATATGTACATAACATGTTTCGTCAAATGTTCTTTCCTATTGGTTTTTGGTCTCCGGTAAGTCCAAAGCTTCGCTTTTTAATAGTTTACTCATTCCGAGGGATCAAACAAAAAACTTAAGGGATGTGATCGCGGTACACCTACTTTGAAGATGTGAACATTTATGCAGTTTAATCTTTCGTGTAGCATCCCCATCTTTAACTAAAACAGAGTATATACACTGCATATAGAAAGCTATAATGATGATTAATTTGATAATATGATCTCAGTCATGTAAAGAATGTTTCATTGTTCACTTCACGTTCCAATACTGGTTTCATTCTTTTATAATATATAAAAGGCTTCAAACAATAAGTCTGTCGGCACTTGTGCGTGGCCCTCTACAGGTTCGGGATCCATTTTGATAAAAATAAGTCATATAGGTTTAAAACTCTGGTTGAGAAGCGTTGACTCGTAGCCTTCATTGTGACCTGCACTCTTGGTCCAGCTGTTAGGCGTCTTCCAGTTACACCTGCGTAGTTATTCCTTTACTTCGTTTGTTACCAACGCACATCTATTTCGAAAACTGTATTACCAAACCATGCCAGGTGGGACGTAAGCTTTTGAATGCTCAGCAGTGATTACAACGTCTTACGTTCGACGGGAATTACATTGAACAACTTTATTCAATGCAACCACTGCCATGTTGTCCAACTGCTTCGATAACGTCCCTTTTAATAAAAGCTTTCACCACAATCATATCTAAATAAATCGTTTGTTCTTGCGTTACGTTTTCAGACTAAGGTTCTTGCCTCAAATTCATCAAAATTAAAGCATGCAAAATCTTTTCTAAGCTTTTCTTGTTGAAATGACTTGTTCTATGACTGTAAATATTAGGTATACCGTTGAAAAAAGGAGACATCTACGAAATCAACGTTGCCCATCGGCTGGCTATGAGTCACCATGTAGTTGTGGTTCAAACCTATAATCTACAATCTGAGCCCTAGATTAGCCACGCAAGCACACCAACGACACTAATTGCATCATGCAGAAAAACAGCAGTTGTATTGAAACTGATTAGCATTACCTTTGCAAAATTCTTCACTTCAATTGCCAAAATTTGATGTTGATAAGCCCACCTAAAGATTAGGCTACAGCTTACAGCGCTTATCGAAACCATCCAAATTAACATTGAAGAATAGCATGCGACGTCACAAGAAATGTTTTTTGTAACTTTGGTGACGGCAATGCGCGACAAGCCAACTCCTGAAATACGCTTTTGTGCCCGGACAGTTCAGGTGAACGTTCTTACCTGAGGAGCGCTGCGGTGATTTACTTCGTGGCGGTGGATTAAATCACAAAATCTTCCAATAGAGAGGCGGACACTCAACCACTGAACATCGCCACCCCGATGAAATGTTCGTCGCCAATGCCCAGATGTCAAGTGATGTTATGTGCCGTTGGGATGTTGCTAAGGAGCCAACGATAGGAGAAAAAGGATTAAGCTAGCCTTGACTATTTACCGTGATTGCAGGCAAGGCCTTTTTTACAAGATTTTGAGATGAGGGTCAGTATCAAACTACCGGAGCAGTCATGTTTGCTAGTCTGCAGTCAAATGTCATCTATTTCCTTTGTTCAAAGGACTTTTGACAAATACATGTCATCACAAATAATTGTCATAAAGCAAATAATTGTCATCACGTGGGCCCGTTGGAGCGGGGGTCTTCCTGAGAAGTGCTTCAGACCACCCTTGGCTTCGCAATTAGACGCTGTAGTTTTAAATAAAGTCCAGTATTCTAGTTTGATTTCAGCAAATACTGACTCACTTTCTTAACATGCAAACGAACGATTGGCAAGAGGAAGTGAATGACAGAGTATCTGCAACTGTCGTGACATACGGTCATAATTATGTCTTAATTTATTGAAGCTCGTTACAACTTTATTTCTAAAGATAAAGCAACTATGCAAACCATCTGTGCAGAGTGGATTTCGAGATTCGTTTTGAACGTTACGAGCTTGTGCAAATCACAGCGCAAGTTTTTGTTACATGAGGACATTCCGCTTGACGAATGATTTGTAAAGCTTTCACACAAGCCTAAGTGCGTGGCAGATTTGCAGAACTGAAAAACGCTTGCTATATAAATGATGCTCTCGTCTGCTCAACGCTTTTTATCGCCCTAATCCTAGAAAAAAAATACAAGCAAATTTTCAAACTGTGTCTCCTATTACTGTAAATATAAAGAGCGTTTGAGCTGATTTTTTTTCAGGTTTTGCACGTTCTCGGAGTTTTTGCTTTGATCCACATTATCGTGTATTTCGGATGTTTGGTCTCTGCTGTATTTAATTTGCGCTTTGCCAGTGCGTTGTTTGCAATCAGGAAGCGGGTTTCATCCAGTTTTTGCTTTTTAATTATGCTGGAATCAGTGGCATGCGATCAAATCGTTCCAATACTACTAGGACCAATCTTCTTTAATTTTGTCAATAAATATTCGCAACACTAGTAGCAATAGCACTTCGACGAATTTTATGAGAAAGTGGCAGCGATGCAATAACTTATCAGATTTTAAAGAGAGAAATGCAAACCTCAAATGGATTGTGTAATTTTTTTAAACGTTTCTGTTTCACTAGCTTCTCGTAAGAGGCAAGCAACCTCTTGACTAATTCTAAAGTAATAATCTTGTGGTAACACTCAACTCTCAATAGCGGAGGTTCACCTGCAAAAAGCAAGGCTTCTTTGCTCAGATGCAACAAGTTGTGGTTGTCCAACTGATTTTTTTGTTACAAACATTTCACTGCAATGTTACCTAAACAACAGTTGCAAAATGTGTGTTTTTAATGTGAATTCTGAAGCTTCAAGGGAGTTTCTACAACCGTCATTGCAATTGTAACATGCATTAAAACAAAGCCTTGCCAATGGTTGCACAGGCAGATTTTGTCTTTGTATTTATGACCACAGTAGAACTGGCTGTGTGTTTGGCCCACACGATCATGCACCATGACCTTACGTGTCTCAATATTTTACATCAATATGCAGAATTCCTAAACATTTCATGTACGTTTTCTCATTTTATAGTAACATGCAAAAAATGTTCCTACCCTTTGATGCTTTAATTCTATTTTTTTAACCCATGGCGCTTTTGCTTTTGGTGGATTGCATCACAACAATGCATGAGTAAACATTTCTGTTTCTTAATTTTTGTGGGTGTAAATACTGTATCACCTGCCAAAGTGAGCGTTTTGAAAGTTATTGGAATATTATCTTGCAACAACGTTTTCTTCAATTGGCAACATGGATTTTTTACCAAAAGTGCGTGCCGGTTGTTCCAAAGACGCAAGAAATGTTTTAACGTCCTACGCACTTCTTAAGTTGAGCTCTACAACACCGGTTAAAAGCCACCTCAAGGATTCCTGGGCTGGTTACAGGTTAAGGTCAAATTAACAATTCTGCTTACACACTTTCCATGTTTCAAATACAAGAAATGATGAAGGATTTGATAGCAACTGCAAAAGGAGTAAATCAAGTCAGCAACAGCAATCAAGAAAAAAAAAGATCAAACAAACAAATCAGCAAAACACAAAAAGGCAATAGAAAGTTAGAAAAAAGTTGCAAATTCGCAAGTTTAGTCAGCGAGTGTCTGAGTAAGAGCTGCGCAAGCAGGTTACAGTAAAAAGCAGCGAGAAAAGGTTAAAAATGCAAAATTGAGCCGCGTTGTGGCATAAAAAGTTTGCAAATTCGTAAATAGCTTGAATGCGATGTCATCGAATGGCGTGGCTTGATAACGGCAAAAATGCCAGCCGAGAAGGTTTTTGTTAGATTAAAAAATAAATTAAACAGTCTTACTTGGTGCTCGGCGAGCAATCGAACATTGCAGTAGCTGCGTCAGCACAAGTTGAGGAGACTTGTAGGAACGGTGGGAGAGATCCAGAAAGTTCCAAAGATCGCCGAAGTACATGAATCCAAATGCGTGGCAAGCAAAAGCCAAGTAGTCCGAAACCACGCGAGAAAGATGATACTCTTCAGTTAGCGTCGATCAAAGCGAAGTGCACCACGGGAACTGAATGCAGATTTAAAGCAAATTGCTGCTTGAAACCTCCACTTGCAGAATCTTGCTTGTGTATAGCAAAGAAAAGCGTAGGAAGCAAGGTAGCATTTCCAGTTAGTAGAACTAATGTAGAATTCCCGGTCGGATGAAGCAATTGAGAGTATTGGTCTGGGAAACAATATAGTGGTTTCCCTTGGTGTAGGAACCCAATGTGGAGGTTTGGGGTGTTGCCCAGCTTAGAAGTTGCTTGCGAGGAATCCTGTCGTTGCATACAGACATGCAGGTTTCCTCCAATGCTACCAACGAGGCAGTCTAGTCGTTGTATGAGTATTGTTCTAACTCCCGACTAAAATTGCCTGACTTTTTAAGTTGACAAGCCGAAGCAAGGCGTTTGGTTCTCACCACTTGATAGTTCGTTTCATAGATTTCCTGGTGCACAAATCTTTATTTACAAAAAGGCATCTGATTAGCAGCAGCAGAAAAGCTTTACGATGGCGCGACAGCAGAAACAGCCAACGTGGTCCGTGCGCTAGCGATACCAAACTCAACTCACTGAAAGCGTGGCGTCCAAGCCGAAAACTTCGAAAGCAATGCGAAAATGAGGGTACTTCGCGAACGCAGTGGAGCGCGCACACACGAATTCCCTTGACGCGAATGACAAGTTGATACAAACCAGACCTCACGTACCGAATAAAATCACGAGTAGGAAACGGCGATTCGTAATGGGAAAAGTTAAATCCACTATAGCACCGACGAGATCACTCTGTTTCCTCACGATTGCCCTGCGCTAGAGTTACCATATCTGATGAGGAGCAATTCCTGACAGATTTATGTTAGTCACTGCAACCAATTTTTGCGACGAAAAGACTTTTGTTATGGTATAAATTCCGGATGCATCCAAAGCACATTGCCACCGTCGCTTTCCCGTGTGAATAGGATAAATATAGTACAAAACGAAAACAGCAAAAATTAACTTCATCTTCTATTTTACATCCCGTTGTGACAAAATAACTTGTCACTTTACTTGATCAGGAAGCTCCACTTACTGCTTTGCAACGTTTGTCAGAAATGAGATGTGATTTTAAATCCGCGATACCTTATATGAAACCGAGATGCATGTTCCTGGTTTACAAACTAAGCATTCTGCTTCCCATTCATTTCTACCTTTCCGAAAACATGGATGTATTGCCTTTATCTCGTCAGTAAATTTACATTTTCGCTTACCCATTTTTAATAGTAAAAAATTACAAAGTTTAATCTTTAGCACTTAGTAATTTTTACTAAGTGGTAGTAAAGTAATAATGCCCGGTAGTAATTCTTACCGGACATGACCGGGAAAAACCTGACGTATGGTAACCCTACTCCACGCTCATAAAATTCGTGAGATTTCCTGGCGTAATGGCGTGGCGTCTCGCACCGGAGAGAGATGGTTTACGTTGCACCGTTGCGTATTAACGTCACACATACGTGTCTCCGAGACAAAATGTTGGATTGCACTTTATTTGAGATGTGTACACGTACATTGTGGAAGCTATATCGCTTGGAAAGGTTAACGATTGTTTGGAATAGGCTACAATAACATGTAACTGTTGGAATGCCTGTTTTCAACCAACGTTCTTCTTCCCCCTTTTGTGACTTTAAAAGTTGTTGGTTCGAACAGCAAGTTCCAACCACCGCATAAGTTGCTGGCTGAGACGTTTGCAGCTGACCACCATGAAGAGTATTATTTTGGTTGAAGTGGCAATATCACTTTACGTGGTGGCCCAATGCAGAAGCGCATTGGTTACTGCAAGGTAAATAACGCATTGTGTCCGATGCACTGATTAAACGGCTGCAGTGATTCACATAACGTTTTAAAAACAATCGTTACTTGCAATTATAAGTCCGTAAAGGTGAAATATGTTTCATTTATATGTTTTTGTTGTGTCATTAAAAATATGAATTTTGTTAGGTCTGTTTATTTCAGTTTGTGGTGAAGTCTGCTGCATTTTGTTTTTTTCAATAACATAAGAAACTCAATAGCATAAGATAATAACATAATAACAATAACATAAGAAATTCAATAAAATAAGATAATAACATAAGAACAACGATAGCTTGCGTCACGGTGATTAGTTCTTGGAAAAACTGTGTTTAGGAAAATGTCGCATCACCGCAGTTAGTCAGCCGAGGCATTCGTACCTAATTTTTTAACAAAACAACGACAGCGGTAAACTGAAATATAACTTTCCCTCGGCAGATTTTAAAATTTATTTACGCATCTGTAAATAATCTTCTCAAGATGACGATGATAAATTTGTTCTGGTAATTGTACTGAAGTTTCACAGCTGACATTATTTAGAAAAAAGAGTAACAAAATTTTTAAAAATTGAAAACTCATTCACCAGACTTAAGGCCGAAGGCAACCAATACATGTCATCTTTAAACGTAAACAATGCTTTACTCATTTGGAATTGGATTTAAATCACTTGTCTTGTTTTTGAAATCTGAACTCAGATACTAAAGGTGTGCTTAATCCAACAAAATCTGCAGGAAAAGAGCTAAAATGCGATGTTTTTCGTTATTTTTTTTCAAAGGTCGCAGGGTGCTGTGGATTTGACACTCGTGGCTGATGCGAGTGGGGAGAGCGTCGTTGATGCTTGTATTCAAAAATTATCAACTTTGAAGACACTGAGCAATGATTTTGGATTTATAAAACGAATCGCGTTCGTAGAGTCAGAGTTTGGAAAATCAAAGATTGGTCGAAACAATCTACACGGAATCTGGCAGGTAAAGCATGCCGTAATGTGGTTTAAACCAAGAATTTAACAACAGCTTTAAAAAAATTAAAAAGCAAGATGATACAATTTGATGCAGCCATTCTTCATCAGAAGAATAAAAAAAGCTTGAAAAACATTTTAGCTTTTTACTCCAAAACTCAAAACTATTTGCCGAAAGTAACATATACAAAGATTGAGATACCGTTACATAAAAAATTAGAGATATATAAACACATAATGACCGGCAAATTGGTATGGTTCGCGTAGTAGTACGTGTCGTTGGGTTCGGTTTCTGGTGAGGTCATACCGAAGATTAAAAAATGGGAGTTGCGATTTGTCCGACCTCTTGCTCGACGTTAATGGGTGGGTTCAAGAAAAAGGTTCACGCGTACTGCTGCCAGTGCCTCGCAACCAATGCAGCATCCAATATACGAAATTAGCCACGTGGCCCACGGCTCAAACAAGCAAAGATGGTCACGGCTAGAACATTCGTGACACTCCAGATTGTTTGCAAAAGCAAGTATAACGAAGCTCAAATATTATATAAAGGCCTAGCTTGAAAATCACACAAAAACATTTTTCAAATAAGTTAGAAATATATTTCCGTTTCAAAAATACTTAGTATTTTGAGTTTTGTTTTCCCAGCAATAGCTGACCGTACCTACCACATTTTAACAAGTAAGTGACCTTTTACAATTAGTTATATCCAGCTTTTATTGAAATCGTGTTTTGAACAAGCACCTCAATGAAAAAAATTCTTTTTCACCTGAGTGAAAAATTGTTGCCCTTCTGACATTTGGTTACTGTTGGTCCGCTTCATAAATATTTTTACATGTCTTTTTTAAATCAGGGTCATTGCACCTTTCTTAAATCTTCACCATATTTTCATGGCTTTTTAGTAAAACTTCTAAAATTTTTGAAGGAACAAACTTGAAAAAATTCCACCATTCGCAAATCGTTCATGCAGAATTTCCTAAATAAGCATTAAATGCTTGTGACTTTTTAGGTGAGTATGATGTAATTTTATAGAAAAAGTAGTAGTGAAACAAACACCTCTAGAATATAATTTCATCTTCGCAAGAATGGATCCGCGTTTGATATACCAAAATTATTTTAATCGCTATGGTTCTCGGATCCAAGAGACAATATTGTTGTATGTATATTAGGAAATGGAACAAGTGTCCATAGGAATTCATTTTTGGTGAATTTGCAACTTAGCTACAAAACAACTCGTATATTTTGTAGGAAACAGTAATCAAACTAGATGTTTTCAGTCACTTGCTAACTTCGTGTTGTTCAGCAGGAGCACAAAGCTTTGAGACAGTGTTTGAAATAAAACCAAATACAAAAATGTACGTGACAAAAGCTGTTTCATTAAGTAAAGCAATGCTGCAGCAGTTGGAACCATAATGAATAGACGTTATCTAAACACTTTTTTGCTTCAGGTCAAAGATGTTTTTCAAAAAGTGTTTTTGATGAACAGATAATTCCTAACTATTACTAAGAAGCTAAATCTAAAGTGCTGGGTATCATTTTTGCTACAAAGTGATTTTCAGAAAAATTTTTCAAAATGGCATCTCTTTTTGCCACTCTCATCTGAGTATGCTGTATCCCGATATGCATATACATCACAACGAAAAGTTAGGCCTACAAGTCGGGTCGCCACAAGCTAAGGTAATCCACTCGATGTTTAGGAAATGATTTGTTTTAGGTGATGAAGACAGTCCTTCGTCGTAAGTGCACAAGTGGTTCAGTCGTCCCATCGTTTCAGAATATGCTGGTTGAGCATTCCTAGATAGCATTCCCAGATATTGAAGATAGCATTCCTAGATATTGAGCATTTGACCATATATTCCCAGATAGCATTCCCAGATATTGAAGC
>JGI24158J21664_10007887_pt1 | contig 14149 bp, 6 predicted proteins | sample Ectturendosymbi3_FD_21664 | JGI IMG/M metagenome (IMG submission 21664) | reverse complement strand
GAGAGATTCATATGGTGCAGGTGTTGTTGAAACAACGCGCTTGCATGCGCATTAGTTGAGAAAAGAGAATGTCGCAATTACATGTGCATGTACGATTCTCCTCACGCTGCAGTTGTGAACGCAGCAGCACGTCGCAGTGAGAAATGGGTTTATATTTCCAGACGTAAGGTTTGTAGCCAAGCACGTCATGCGTTTTTCTACCGGTTGTACCTGGGTGGCAAGCCAAGCCTAGGGGTGCCTATTGGTGGCTGCGCGGGAGCTATCGGTGATAGGGTAGTTGTCGTGGGTGATTGAGCTGAGGAGGTCGGTGGCTCTATTTTTACCGGTGGTAATACAGAGGTCATTGCTAGAGAACTACAGCAGTACAACCTGTATGTACAAGGAAAACACAGCTCATTACGATCCGTGGGGATTGAAGCGTTTGCCCACTTTGCAGGCCAGAGAAACGAGCAACGGCAAGTATGACGCAACTCATGACAAGAGGTATGCCCTTGAGAGCAGCGATAAGATTAAAATGCGTATGTTCACGCCCACAAGCAAGAGTTCTCGAGGTGAGTGTGACATTACTATACACCATTGGTTATTGCTGTCCAAAAATGTTCCAAATGTGATGGATTAGAAGCTCCTATCAGGGCATGAAGAAGGGTTACTAAGATTAACAGCGAACGCATGACTATTAGTAGTGCAAACCAATTCCTATTCTGTCCGCCTTAAGGGAAAAAGGAATAATTCCAATATTGTTATGCAAGTATATGCAAAACCAGGCAAATATGAGCAGCACACATGAACCATTATTAAACAATGGGCCGTCCGCCTGTCTCGCATGAACATAACGTCCCGAGCGAGTGTACTGTGCTGGCGGCAATGAAGCAAAAAATGAATCCGCTGCTTGGGGTACTTCGCCAATCTGCCGTGTGCGTGTTAAGTGTTCACACAGTTCGTCCACTGTCACATGCCCCAATGGCGTTTCGCTGCTTTATATTCGTTTCTTCCGACTTATATCATTTACCACGTGGTGGTAAATAACGTTTACAACCACTGCTGCGCCCTATAGCACAAGAAGCGGTAACAAACAGCAAAAAAGAAATCGGAACTTTAACAGAACACAGCTACCAGACGGGTAAGACAAACGCACGGCCCGCGCAACGTTCAAATGGCCAGCCGTCCCTTCCATGCCCTCAAAACACGATTCCGTTGGTAAGCAACGAAAAGAAAGAAAAACAAAACCAACAGCAAACAAATAAAACCGGCACGAAACATGGCAACTTCTAGTATCGTCACAGGTTTGCCATCCCAATCCAAAACCAAATAACGAGAACGCCGTTCCAGAATCGAATGCGGACACCAAAACATTGACGCCAACTTGTGAGCACGATCGTGGTGTCGCACGCATGTGGGGGTACTTACCACACTTTTCCAGCGACAAATCCGTCATAACAGATGAAACTGCACTGTTAAAGTCAACCGTATATTGGCATGTGTCTAGATAGCATTTCACTCTCGCCAGTCGCGCCAAAGACACTAAAGCTTACATGTCGTTCTGTATGACAACCTCTATCGGCCTCAAAAACATGATTGTAGTATAACTCCACAAGGTTTTGTTACGCGTCATAAGCATGGGCAGAACTAAGGGGTCAGGTCCCCTTCCCTGGTCCCAAAAATTTTTCGCGTGACGGCACGGCACTTCTTTCAAATGATTTGAAGCTAAATTATTGCAGAAGGTTATAAAGGCAAGTTATAGTCTCTAATTTCCTTTTGAGGAGATTAATACACTGATCGCAAGTTGCTGAGATGTACTGCATGGTATAAGTTCAAACATCTTGCGATTAGCGTCAAAATTCCCAGCTATACTCGGACGTTTCGAAACATGAAGGAGTAACATCTTTGGGCTGACCGAACTGCCGAACTCTATAAACTAATCTGCGAAATGTTGAGGGCAGTCTTCCAGATTTCCACGCAAAAGATTGGATCAACAAGACTCGCTTCAACATTTCGCAGATAGATCCCACACGTGCAAGGCTTATGTTGGTCGCGATTGCTGAAAGACATTCGTCATAATTCTACATAAACATTGCCGTTGATCCAAACATGTACGTTGAAAATGATGGAAGGTGTCATGCTGACCGACGGAGGTTTTCCCAAATTGTCTGCCGCGACGCATTAGTGCTGCAAATCTGTTTGGTAATTCGCAAATTACAGTTTATTTGTAAGCTAGAGTTGCAATTTCTCAATTAGATTCTCTTAATGGGCAACGTTACTGTTTGTGGGTTTCATTTAATTCTATTTTATACTTCAGGCATTTCGTAGAGTTGATGATGTCAACTTCGCAGGCGAAATATATTCTCTGTAAAATCTTAGTGTCTGGTTCTGTAATGAGAATAGATTTCTTTCGATAGACAATGTTATTTGCTAGTTTTTAGGTATTTCAATTCACAGACTTTTCTGAGGCAACTCCCTCATGGGCGCAATTTGGTGGGGGACATATCCCCCTCACTTTTTTCAGACGATGGGGTATACTACGCCATGTCCCACCTACATTTTTCTCTTTAGGTTTTGTATTCGGAGAGGTTTCAAAATTAAATGTGACGTTTGTCACGGTTTGTGTGAATATTTTTTCATATTAGATGTTACGCATACCCAAGTTGATGTTGGAACAGAATTTGGTGTGGTGTCACTGGTTCTGATATTGTTATAAATTTTAGCTTCGATAAAATGATTTTTAGCATTTTGCAAGTTTCTAGAGACCGCCAAAGATTGTTTAACTGCTGTACTTCTGTCCGACATTTTACCTTTCGTGGTATACTGTCATTGTTTTGAAACAACGAGAGTTTAACAGCTGCACGTGTGAGAGACCACAGCACAGCCTTGCCTTGAGTTGTGTAGAAATGTAACTGACTTTGCTGTAACGTTGGTTGTTACGTATCCAAAAACAGACAGCGTAAAATTTAACCCTGGATTACTATCGTTCGAAGATGCAAGTTTATAATGTTAGAAAGTTACATTTTCAGGCAAATCTCTGCAATGTTTTTGCCGAGTAGAAATTTCAGCACTATTGTGGTGACTTAGTTTCATGATGGGCAATTTTGCTGTTCATCACGTCTGGCACAATCATTATTTTATACGTGTAAACAAGCTATTGTTTTGATTAAGAGAAGTGTCAACTAATAGGCTGTCAGTATGAATTTGTCGGCTCATCTTGAATGTTGACATTACTTATTGCCAAGTTCGTGTCTGTTACTTGTAACAGGAGATGCCGTTGTATGTGATCAACATTTGTCAAAGTCTGGAATGCTAATCATCTTGCTGAACTATAGTATACCGTGCAATAGTGCAGCTAGTATGAGGCCTAAGAAGCCATGCCCCCTCCCCACTAGACAAACTTGCTAAGATTTTACCGGTTCTTTATATTATGTAGCTTAAACTTCCTTTGACTTATTTTTCTCACCATTCGCGTACGTCAGTGAGATTACTGGTACACCTGTAGGAAAGTTGATAGGATCAAAAAGTGAAAAGTTAATTTGGAATTCAGGTTTGCCTGAATACAAATGGCTAGTAACCCAAGATGTGATTTGTTTGAGGTGCAGCTGTAACGTGCAATGTACGAAATTTATACTGCGTATTGCGCTGCGGGAAGAAAAAGGTTTGAAAGCACTAGTCTAGAGCTTGTAAGTAAAGTCAATGCAGCAAATTAACCTCCCGACTAAGTATGAAACTTCATTCTGAAATGTTAGTGCAAACTTCGTCAGCAGCTGCGTACTCTGCAGATACAGTAAACAATAAAGGTATCGCAGGAATCGCCCATCCAAGGTATCAAGCCTTGATGAAGTTACAGATTTCAGGCAAGATTTCATTTAAAGTTGCATTGAAATCGAAATTGTTTTCGAAACACCTCGAGTTTTAGGTGTTGCACAAAATATTAGCAAAGCACAGACAGAGAAAGCGTTAAGAGACACCATTTTGCTGATCTAGCATTCTAGAAAACTGATATATGAGTTGTGTGTATTTTAGTGCGCATACCTTCAAATGAATTGGATCTGAATTTGAACAACCTCGTCTGTATCATACTTGGTATCTTTTTAAATAAGTTGGCGAGAAACGTGGCATGTGTTTTACCAGGATATAAGATTGCAGTTTCTCATTACAGATGTACCACGGTTGGGATAAGGCAGTTTCCGAAACGTAAACCCTCCGTGGAAGGTTATGAATCTTGTGTGGAAAACAACAAAGAAATAAAATGCTGTTAACTTCTGCAGTGAGTTGCCGCGACATCACTGATACTGCAGGAAATTCGGAAGAGCAGACAGCAACAGATATTTCAAATTTGAAAACCGACTTAGAGAAACAACTTAAACTGACCTCTTGCCCTGAGAACTGTATTGATGACGATTACTCGAGAGCAAGACGGATTTAGTTTGCACCGTACCTGTTACCACTGCGCAGGCAGAACGGAGCTTCTCCAAATTGCGTATCGTGAAGATTTACTTGCAAAGTGAAATGTCTTCGCAAAGACTCAGCAAACTCGCGATTTTGTTTGTTGGTTAGCATAGGGCTCATTGTCTTGACGTGGGTATGTTTTGTCGATGAATTCACGACACAGCAACAGGATTAAATAGTACTAGAAAAAAACGCTTGTTTCAACTCTTTTCGCATGTTTGCACGATTACTAAGACACTTATAGAAGTGACAGCAAAATTCTTCAGTGCACCGAGATCTACTTTTCGTTGAGTGATTGCGAATAGACAACGCAGGCGAATCAGAAGGCACATTGTTTGCATTACGTTACATACGCAACTTTCTTTCGTTCTGTTTTCTTTTGTGCGATGTCCTTTCATTAGCATAGCATGCATCTGCAAGCAAGACTGCCGCCACGACAATTTGTGATTAATGATTGTAAACTCCTGAGCATGATTTTTCAACACATATTTCTGTCTGGTGAAGCCGATGTTGGTAGAAGCACAGATGCGTTTTTACGAAGGCTTCGATTCGTTGACATTTCGTTGACGGTTTCGTTGACACCTCGCTTCGATTCGTTGACATCTGTGAAAGCTAACGTAAACGTTTACGACATGCTTTTCAGCACAGCCTTTCTAAAGATACCAGCGAGGTCACTGAGGCGAAACGTAATGAAGTGACGTGCAACAAAGTGAAGTCGTGTTTTTGACGACAAACCGAGTCTCCTTTTTAAATTTCTACATAGACCACTGGCTGCGCCTGTTTCTGCAAAACTAGCCCCTCTAGTGACTCGCCCCAACTGAAAATATCTGGCTCTGCCTTGGTCATAAATAGTTTGCTTACAAAAAATTATGCATTGCTTGGACAAGCACATAACCAGCAGAAATTGGCAACTTTACCGAGTCATTTGTTTTTTACAAACTTTTGGACTATACCGATTGTACTCTGCTTTGCACGCTTTATTCTGTAGGTTTTAATGCATCGTCATCACCTGCCAGAACCCAGCAAACAAGAAAGACAATTTGTCGTGTGACACAAAGTATTTTGCGACAAGTGCTCAAATTTAAATGCTGCCAATACAAGGTCCTTCCTATTTGCATCTGTGACAACTTTCAAGCCATCTGAAATGGCATCCCGATGATTTTGCTTTTTCGTAGATAACAGCTTGAGAATAAAAACAGAAGTAATAATTTTTTTTAATCTTCTGTTTTATTTGCAAGCACAGCTTAAGTAAAAACACTTCGCGTTGGCTGCCGGATTGGCTTCTCTGCACGAAGCTTGGTTTTAGTTTTACGACGTTGCAGCATTCTCAGACCGCGGTTAATTGTTTTGCACTTAATAATTCTAAACTTAAATCACATTCACGGACACCAAATTAAGAATCCCTGCTTTAGAAGCACGAAACACAGCAATCGTTAAAAGTCCTTCACACGTTTTACAAGAAATTGGGCAGCATTTCAGTCTGCTTTTCATCCAAATCCCTAAAAGCACCAACTTTCTTTGCAACGTTCGTTCTGAGTTTCTAACAGTGAAAACATTTTGCTTTCTGTTGCACGTTTATTCAATTAAAAATGGATCAATTTTACAGCAATATAAAAGCTTTAATTTCATTTGAAACGGTGTGTCTTCACATTAAAATCAAAGTTGTTCTAAGATTTGGATTCACTGCCCGATTTGCAAGGCAATTTAATTAAGATAGTTGAAACTCAGGCTGAATTTATTGTGCACTTTCTACAGAATTATTTTATAGATCATGTAGCCAGACACGCAAATATCAACCGGGAATTTAAAATGTTGCTGACATTAAAACTCATCAATATTTTCTTAGAAATCTCGAAAGTGGTCAAATATGTTGCAGCGAATTGAAATGCTTGCGAGACGTGTTGATGTAACATTTTTGCACAAGGTGTTGTGTTTTCTAATAACCTCTTGCTGTAAAGATATGTATCGATAAAGTAGCAGTAATTCAAATTTCTCTGGTTTAAGCAGCCTGATTAGTTAACAAGGTCTTGCTCTTGATTGAAGTAGTTCTTCTCTAAGATTGAATGGTAACCATTTTATAATCCAGTTTGACGCATAAAAGGTTTTCACAATCGCTAAGAAAAAACGTAAGTTGGTTGTAAAATACTTCACGTGGTATTTAAATGTTGCTGTAGCTGTGAAGAAATATCCAAATATGTATTTGGTTACTCTACATATTCAAGAAAACTTTCAATCATTGCCCAATTATACCAAAATTCAAATATTTCACCCGTATGTGACCGGTTTGCTCAAAACTCTTCTGGCTTGTTTGTGCAGCGCGGGAAGATTGCTGTTGAATTTGCAGGTGAACAATTTTAACAACCACCAGAAAGAGACGTTTCCTTAAACAGACTCTCTTCCTTAGTCCAAAGAAAAGTTCAAAAGTGTTTATTTCACAAAATGTCAGTGTCACTGTTTTGTTAAATCGTCTGTGTTGACGAATCATTTGTAATTTGGATACAGTGAACTATGCTTAGTAAATCGCCCTTCCTCTAGATATCTACCCTTCTCCTCCCCCGATTTGTTTTTATCAACCGCAGCTCCGAAAGTGCAATGTATACCTCGTACATTGTGTGATTTTATAGCTGCACATATTCCGTACATCAGTTCAGTGTAATTTATACATTAAGCATCGAAGATAAAAAGCGTATAATTGTGGCACGTTTCGTAAAGTTGTTTTCCTCAGATGCGTATCCAATGAAAACTGAAACATGTCCATGTCTTTGAATGCTGTTTAGTTTGGTCCAAAATCAAACAGCTAAGACACTGTTTTGTATTTCTGCAAAAGATTTTACTGATATCCTGAACTTTGCCAAAATTTGTATGGAATGGAGAAAATCTTTGCTTTGTCAAAGCACTGAGTAGACGAATATTTTTCAATCAGCAACAGTTCCTCTTTTTCTGCGTTTCATGTTGCAATTCGCATGCTGCGTTTGGATTTTGATGTCTGCAAGCATTGCTGCTTTTTCTTCTGGTTTTCCACGTAGCGCGTTGTAGCAGGGTACGAAAGTAAATCGCCACTTCTTCCACGATGTAGATACTTTTGGAGAAAAAGTTCAGGACGTCCCTTAGGACGGCACAACGAATCTCCTCCGCCACTCTAAAGTCTAGTTCTACAGCTTCATCTTGCAAAAATAAGCAAGCAGAGAATTTTTAAAGCAACAAAAAAGTGCAGAAGGAAAAAAATTGATTGAAATCTTTCAAAGTGTTGAACACCAAGACCTACCGCTTCATCCAAAAATGAAACCACTCATCAGTGGCCCAGAAATCTGCATGCCTCGCAGGTTGAGAAATTTAATTAACTCTGTCTATTAGATTGCATTAGACACGGTCAATTAATGAGCGTATTATGTGAGGCTAAAGATTTGAACCTAAACAAACGGGATTTTCCACAGTTGCGTGTTTTCCTTCCGCCGTTTCACGCTTTGGTCAAACAGCTTCATGTTTTAGCAAGCTTTGGGAAAAACTTGAAAAAATCCCATTAATCATTCGCCCGCTTCTGACTAAGAGCAAAGGTTTGGTAGCTTTCTAACACTTCCAGCTCCTCAATGACTGTGTCTTTTCTTTCACCCGTTTCGAAAAAACTGATTGAGGTATATAAAATGTAGAATTAGAAAATAAAAGATGATTTGGTAGGTTATTTTGGTGGAAACTGTAAATTTTAGTGCTTGTGGATTCCATCATGGGCGCAATTTGGTGAGGGACACGGGGGACGTGTCCCCCCACTTTTTCAGGTGGGGTATATAATATGCCATGTCTCCCCCACGTTTTTCTCATTTGTATTTGGAGAGGTTTTGTATTTGGAGAGGTTTCAAAAATAAAAGCGATGTTTGTCACGTTTTTTGTGAAGAGCTTTTCATGTTAGATGGTAGGTTACACATAGCCAAGTTCATTTTGAAATAGAGTTTGGTGTGGTATCACTGTTTCTGTTAGTTTATAAATTTTAGCTTCGATAAAACAATTTTTAGAATTTTTCAAGTTTCTAGTGACCGTGAAAGATGGTTAACTGCTTTTGTTCGACATTTTACCCTGTGTGGTATACTCTTAGAAAGGTTAATTTCTTGTAACAGTGAGAGTATTACAGCTGCACATGTGAGAGACCACAGTACAGCCATTATTTGTTTCGTGCAGAAATTTAACGGGCTATGCTGTAACGTTGGTTGTCACATATTCAGAAAGATACAGCGTATCATTTAATGATGCTGGCGTATATGTTAGAAAGTTAGATTTTCAGGCAAATCTCTGCGAAGCGTTTGCCGAAGACAACAAGCAACACTATTGTGGAGACTTAGTTTTGGGATGGGCAGTTTTGCAAAAGACCGTCTGCAACTATTATAGAACAGGATTTCAATCAAAACGGTGGAGAAGTTGCCTTCAGTATTTATCTAGCTGTATGTTGACCTGTAGCTCAAAACGTAAGGACTTGACTCGGAAATGAGGATAAAATATACATTTATCCTCACTTCTTGTATGTTGCGACAATGGTGACCAACAAATAAATTTTTTTTTCCGTGACTCTTCAAACTTTTTAGCTTGTGCTGAATGCATTGGTTCGTAAGTCATGTGATTTACTTGAGTTTCACCAAACCCGCAATGCAGCAACGTTTTCATCCAAGTGCGAAACATTTTCTATACAAGTACATCACATCTCGTTTTGTTGGACATTCTTTTCGTGTTGAAGGTGAAACTTGGTGCTTTTTTGCCGATTCACCATTGTGCATTTTGATTGAATCTCAAATACATTTTCGTGTCGTTATGCACGTACAGTAGAAGTCTTAGAATAAAACTTTTGGCATGGTGCAGAGATGTAAGTCAGACTGGGCTTTTCGGATAGGGCCGGGCTCGGGCTTAAGTTTGTCAAAATATTTCTGGCTGATTTCGGGCCTGCCTACAAAACTTTTTTATAGCATTTGGAGTAAAGAATTTTTTCTTTCGTGACTAGATGTGTTGGCGGTAACTTCGGTGACTGATGTGATTGTGATTTTTTTCAGCTAATTCTGTTTGCAAACACAGCTGCGTTCTTTTCTTCTCTGCTCGGATTATTCTCACACTCTTTTGAGAAAGCGACAGAAGTGAAGAAATTAGCACGCGATAGCTTCGCCTTAAAAAGATCAATCGCTCACGCGATTCTTGGCTTGTTTCAAGAAGCCTACAAGCCGGCTTGTCATGGCTATAGCGTCATCGTGGATAGTTTCGTGATAGTTTCCTTTTTTTCTTGAGAAACATATTCCGCAGTATTATCGCTTACTAACATACTACGTTTGTGCCAGATTATGCAAATGTTTTGGTTGAGGTGGTTGTTATTTTGGATGTGATAAACCGTGCACCTGCAGCTATACCCGAACACAACGTTTTTTCATTACTCCGCAGTTGCGCATATCTTAACTTCCTTCGTTAAATTTGGCTTTCGGGCCTAAATCGGGCTTCAAAAATAAATAGCGGCTCGATCCGGGTTCAGGCTTGTGATTTCGGTCTCCGGGCGGGTTCAGGCTTCAAAATGAGGCCCTTTACAACTCTGTGTAGGTATGTATGCAAGGGCTAACAAGGGGAGATTGAAATGATACATCCTCCACCCACCAACACTAAATAGAGATTGAAATAATTTTGTGAAGTCGGCTACGTTAATTTTAGGTCAAATGTTTTTGCTGCTGGTACGAGGATATCAATGGGAATTTTTGTAGGGGTGGGGCTGCATGCATGATGCCCAGTAGCATTAAAAAGATTTGTAGCTTTTTCAAAAAACGGAAATGTGCATGAAAAATGTTTATCGTCTTTGTAACGGTAAGCGACTTGAACAAGACATCAAATGGCGCTGTAACCCACACTTCTTATAAAATGCATGAAAGCTGAAGTGTTTTACTGTAAGAGTGATATGCACGTGCGACCAGTGCGATTCACCAAATTGTGCACTCCAACTGACAGCTCTGATAAAACAATTGATGTTTTTTACTATATTGTTTTGCTTGTTTGTAACCAAAGACGATATTAATGGAAACAGGCTGAACTACAGCATCATGTCCAGCAACAAATTTAAGTATATTAATATGCAAATTATCTGCAAGGACAAAGCGTGATTACTGTTGCTCTCAAAATACCTCTACAAATAAGATTGGGAATCTGTATACATAAAACGTCACTTTTGCATCAACCCGATGACTATATTGGTTTCACACCAAGCTGTCCCCCCACATTTTGCAACAAAATTTCGCCCGTGAATTCAATCAAGTAAACATATTTGTTGCTGTAGGTTGCCTATGGTCAAAGTGTTTGCCGCGACCTCTGTTAGATGAAAAAACGTTTTTTCAAAGTGGTGGTGTTTGAAGCTTCCAATGGTAGCCTACCCTGTACTGCGCCACATTATTTGAAGGAGTGCAATGCGCAGAGTCAAACATAATGAGTCAACAAGTCTCAATGCATAATAGGCAAACCATACATAACAAGAACTTCTTTCTTCACGAAAGCTTTACTGAAGAAACACGTGAAACTGCAAACAAAAGCTTTCAAATCAAAATCGTATTATTGATCACTTACTATACAGCAGCTTTAGGGTAACAATGAATTTAATTTTGGTGTGTAAAAAAAAAACTAAGTTAAAACAAAAGGACATGGTGTCAACATAGTTAGTTCTGATAGGCATGTCGTATTATTCTAACGTTTTGCACAAAATGTGTTTTTTTCATTATCCGTGCACTACACATGAGCATGAAAATGCGCCATCAATCATACAATTTCGGTTCAGTTAATGCTCATTAGAGCGTAAAGCAAACTTTTGTTACAGTACAATGCAAGCTCAGCTTCAACAGGTTGAAGTAAACAGTTCATAGTTTGTTTGACGATCTCATCCCTGACAGAACACCAAGGCATTTAAAGTTTGATAATAATCATTGCCTTTATTAAAGAAACTCAACTTCTGCATTAATTTTTTATCGATATCCGGTTAAGTGGTCTATTCAAAAACGCATTGCAGTAAGCAAAATTGCAAGAAAAAGTTTGAAGCAATATTTATGTTTGATTTTCCAATAGACTCCTTTGATTAAACGCTGGTACTTGAGAGAACGTTTGTGATATCCGCGGATAAATTAAATATTACTGAAAAACTAAAACGTCTACTACTTTAAGTTTGGAATTTCCAAACAAGTTTAAAAAGATCTCTACGTTGAACAATTCTGTGTTATTTCAACGTTGATTTTTCTGTAATGATTTTGCGAAGAATAAATGGTATGGCATGCTATAAAAATAAAAAAACAATTTGAATGTAATAATTCGATTGTTTGTAGATGATGAAGCATAAGATATCGTTGTACTACAAAAAAATGATTAGCACAGGAGTTCTATCATACCTTCCGTCATTGACGTTTTGTTCGAGGTGAATAGTGGTAAATCAATATTTATTAAATTACAGTTTCCACTTGAAACAACAATGTAAATTCACCGTCGCAGATCCGTTGAGGTTTATATGTCCCGCCTAAACTCTGTTTTTGTTTAAAAAGAACTGTTTTACTTCACTGCAGCCGCTGACGACTGTTGAGCAGCTCTTGGGCCATTTCTAAATTTTAAGAATGCCAAAACTGATTTTTGCGTATTGTCACTAGGCCTGCAAAATATGAGGTGGCAAGCTTCAAAACAAGACGCTTAACAGTTTTCTGACAGAGAAAGCATCAGCTGTTTCTGTAACATTTTTGCTGAAAATGCTCGTCATGCTGTTTTTACTTTGTATCTCATTATTGTAGTTTGGATGAAAATAAGCTAAAAATTTACGTTTGTTGTCTTTTCAAACTGTTAAAACTTCTAGCGTCCGCAGGTTTACCCAGTTATTGAATACTTTCTGTTAAGAACGTTTTCATTTTTACTTGTGCTTATCTATGCCATGGTTTATTGCCACTGTGGGCTTTCAGAATGAAGATAACAGATTTTATTTTAAAACCGAAAATCCATGCTTTGAGAGGGTACGTTTCGTCTTGAGATTTCTGCTGCTTCGAGGTAAAATCAGCTGAAAACAAAAATCCAGGCTTAAATCGTATTTCATCGCGAAAAAAACATCTGTTGAATACAATTGAAGCTTTTGCTTTTCTTCGCTACACATTATATGGAAATGAGTGATGCTATTTTAGATTATGTTTGAATAAGAGCTGAAGATACCTGCTCATTACTTGACATATCTACTGGGTAGCCCAGGCGTTATAGCGTCTGATTCTTTGCTGTTAAAGGATTCCTGTAGGCAGGGCCGGATTAAGGGGGAGGGGCAACGGGGGAAATTTCCCCGGGATCCCCGCTACAAGGGGGCCCCGCGTGATGAAATTTATTTTTTCAATTAAAATACTCGTTTGAAAAATTTTTGAGATGCAGAAGCGCTACAGGAATACAACTCTATATTATATTCCTATGTTGCGTTAAGTATCAAGGCCCCCAACTAGGGTTGCCAGATGGCCGGTTTTCACCGGCCTGGCCTGGCCGGTATTTTACTGCTAATTTAGCAGAGGCCGGTATTTTAAAGATCAGCGCCTGAAGCCGGTATTCTGGAAATTAATAATTTGCAGTAATTGCAAAAAGAACTAACACACTAGAACTTCTTAAATTATAATGACTCTAGCAGTGAATCTTGTCAGAACAGTTCCTTCAGCGAAGTTCATTAAGGCCGGCCAAATATTTAAGGCCAACATAAGGGAAAATTATTACTTGTGGCTAAACAAAACTCACAGTCTCTCCGTTTTACCTGTTCTTTTGTTTAGTCATACTTACCATCCTCCGTCGCGCAAAACGTGATCTGCATGAGCATTTCTTTTGGCAATTCTAACTATGAAACCGGTCTAGGTGGGTTTGTTGTCTGAACTACTAAACTCATTGGCGTAGCGAGGCTGTGTCGACCGGGACCGACCACAAATGTGCCATCCTTTGAAAATTTGCTCACAACAATTTGAAAAAAAAGGTCATGCTCTGTGCTTATTAAATACAAGGAATAATAAAGCATTTTAAACATCAGAATCAAACACTCACACACTGAAATGGGTCTTGTTTTTCATTCTCTATTTTGAGTCGTGCTTTTTCTGCTTGTCGCTAACTTTCTCATTATTAGTCTTTCTATTTTCTGCCTTCTTTGCATATGCATCTGTGTGCCCGGAAAAATTCGTTAAATTGTTTCCCTGCGATGAAGGGCTTCAGGTGAGCTAGAAAACGTTTGTTGCACACTGAAGTGAATGTTTCATGCAGAAACTTACTAGTTGTGTTATGGCTGTTCATAAAGGCAAGACTACCGTATAAAAACAAATAACTGTACAGAAAGATATTCACTTCAAAAATTGATATGCAACATGTGGAAGAGCATTTTTACGAAGTCTATTATTTTTGAAAGTTAAGAAAACGCCTCCGTCCAAATTAAACACTGAAGTTAGCGTTTTTTATTTAGTAGGTTAGTTTGCTAATGCTTAGCATAGGACTACAGACTCTGCTCACAAAACGTATGTTTATCCACAGTTCGGACATTTTTTAAACCAATCATTGTGGGAGCTTTATGAAATTGAAAAGAAAATAACGCGAATAATGCATTGTCAAAAAAGCGTTGATTTCACAAAATGTAAATCGAGAATCCAATGCCATTAATATGCACTTGCGAATTACGACACAGCTTAAACCTGTCACTATTGGAAAAATGGCCGGTATTTTTGCAAAACGCATCTGG
>JGI24158J21664_10007885_pt1 | contig 14150 bp, 9 predicted proteins | sample Ectturendosymbi3_FD_21664 | JGI IMG/M metagenome (IMG submission 21664) | reverse complement strand
AATGTTGATTGCACTTTTCGTTATTTGGCGAGCACCTAACCCAGCGTTCGACCAAATAACAACGCAAAGTTTCAAACCTTGTACACCACGAAATCGCACTTTCAACACTATACGAAATGTTTTTTATTTCCGTTTCAATCTTTTGTGCGTCAGTATACAGATACGCATTGCATATCTTTATGCTTTACATATTATGCAATGAAGTATTTTATATGAGAAATATAAGAGTAAAATGTATATTTTTACAATGAAAACGTGAACTTGTTCAAGAGATTTACAAAAAGTCGTAAATCTCTTCGCCATTTCCCATTGTATTCATAGGGGTAGCCAGGGGAGCCAAATAGGCTATGACCCCCCAAATTTTTGGAAAATATAGTCATTTTGTGCTTTGAGAGGCGTTTTTCCAAACAAAATAGTGTTATGCGCCTAAAATCAAACATTTTTCCCCCCCCGAAATTTTTGGGCCTGCTACCCCACTGATTGTATTGTCGCTAAGTACTACGATAAATCAACAAAAATTTTACCTGGCTAGCAATTTCGCATGCTCTTTTTGGCTGCAATCCCAGAGCATTTCCACAGAAATACACGCATTCCTCTTCATTACTGCACTTGATTGTCACTGTAACCAACCAACAATGAATTTAGACACAAACACATCATGGACAAACATTCTATGTCAAACATAATTGTTGTGTTTATTAACAGGAAAACACGTTAATATCAGGAAGATGGTTGTCACACAACAACTCCGTTGATAAATACCATTTTCTAAATCTGATGACCTATCAACAAAAATATCAAAAACCAAGAAAGGAAAGCAAGCACACACTATTTTGAGGGGTAAACACTGAAGAACAGTGACGCCAATATAGCTGCGCGTCTGTCTATTGGACGAAACGTCAATGGTCAACAAAACCTCACTGGGTTTCGTTGAGTATTTTTTTACCAGTATCGCAGTTGACATGCCAGTTATCAGTGTTGTGGAAAACTACTTTCAACTTGGATTAAAGTACCTCAATCCTCTGAAAAAAGTTATATCACTGTATCTAAATCACTGTACTGCTTATATACATGGCCTGCTCCAGCACTCTCATTCATAGGTTCATTCTGAAAATACATAAATGAAGCCAACACCTCTCCTTATCACGTCCGACTATTCTGATGCCGCAGTGTCAACAAGTTTTTATGTAAAGCTTTTCTTTTTGTTGCTACGTATCACCAGACTCGCCACATTACTTCTGGCGGCCAACAGAAAGAGTAGCTGGAACAAAACGAGAATTCGATGCAAACGCTGTGCTCGCCTCTGGACTATCTGTATTTAACCCACACAGACGGGCAAAAAAACTCCCATGAAACATAGCCACATTAAACGATGATAAAGGAGGAAAGTCAGTCACCACAACCGTGGTTCAGCACACAGTGATGCAGGATCTAAACTTCCAAGTTTAATCGCTAAAGTAATCGTCGATTACGATTAAATTGGCAATGTAATCGATCACGATTACATTTCATTTTTGGTCAGTTCAATCGATTACGTTTACAATTACTCAAAAAACTGTAATTGATTGCAATCGATTACGATCGAGCATTACGATTACCCCATGTCTGGAATGCACTAACCAACAATTCAGAGGACAAAATGCACGGACATAGATGCATTAACATTAAAACTAGCTGTTGCTCAATTCCAGCAATGGGAAAACTTTCACAATAGAGAAATGGGAAAAAAACTCACATTGTAGGTGGACAGCACAAAACATTTTTGCTTATCAGCTATCAAAGTTAGAGTTGGTTTTCTAGCTGAAATCCCAATACATCAGTCGTTTGCATTTTTTATACTGTGACCCGTTATAGCAACCCACTAAAACCTAACGACTCCCACCTGAAACTCGAATAAAGCAAATACAGCAGCTGTGATTGCTGTTCAGTGCAAAACAAGTTGCACATAGTGAGTGGCTGACTGGCATATTGTGGATGAATTATGAATACCTTCTGGAATTCCAATGCTAGAAGTTTCACAAAAACAACGTGGAGTCAAAAATGGTATTTAAACCATCTGGCAAGCAGTGCACTACGCAGAAAAGTGATGATCATCTTTTTTGTCATCACCTCTGTTTTGCAAAAAATATCTGTCTTTGTTGGACCTGCTCACCCAATACACAGTCACCCTTCCAACAACAAAGGAAAAGTTGTAAAAAAGATTCAATTACTTAAGCCTACCAACAACCTGCACACGTGGGTCTTAGGCATGAAGCAAAATTCTCAAAAAATCTTGCTCATACAACAGCCATGGAATCTAGTCTGGACCCATGAGCCACAAGCTGCAGCATGGAAACTAATAAGAACATTTAGTTTGACTTTTATAATATACTGGTTGATTGATAACTTACCACCAGGGTATGAATGAAGCTTTGGAATGATAAATTCTTTTCTCAAATGTGATATTTTGTCATCGGCATCCAATATTTCACAGAACTGTGGGGAGGTAATGTGAACATTGTTCTTTGCAGCTATATCTTGAAGAACATTAAGAGACGAACTACTTCCAAACTTCCAAGATTTTACATTGTCAAAGTATTCAGACATGTTGAACTTTACTGATTACTCTCTCAAAAACATGCTTAAAAATCTATATATGTAATAACAACGCTGACTCTATCAAAAGTGAAGCAAAACCAGCAACTTAAGTTTGAGATGAGCCTAACTTGTAAAATAGTTGAAACAGAACCATTGGATATGAAGCTGCATAATATTAGATAAGATCAACGTGGTCCAAACACTGGCACGCGGGCCACGTGCGGCCCGCGGACAGTTTTTGTGCGGCCCGCGAACACTTTCTGTATGCCGTGTATTACACAAAGTCATAAATACATTGTACTAGCCACACAGCCCTTGCAAGTCACACATCATTGAAGTGCAGGTCAATATGTAACATTTAGGGGATAGCAATATCTTCTAACAACTTATGACGTTACAACTTGCATTAGCTAACCTCTAAGCTAGGCTAAAGCTGCTGTACTCTGTGACCATAAAGCATGCGTTTATTTCTTTTTATTTGCAAGCATAGACTCTGCAATTAATTTTCGAGTTAGTTTAGAAGATGTGCATTGTGGAAGTAATGAAGTAATATTTATTCAAGTATGGCAATTCAACAAGAAATGAGTTTCAAAAAAGAAATGTCAGAGGAAAACAGGAAGTTCAATTCTAACTGGGAAGAAAGGTATTTTTTCGTGAATAACAATGGCAAACCACAGTGTCTTGTGAGGTTGCAAGTAATATCCGTTCCGAAAGAATTTTTATCTAAAGAGACATTACAGCACCAAACACAAGAAAACGCACAGGAAATACCACCGAAGTTGTAGGGAAGCAATTTTGAAATAATTGAAATAATTAAAGGGTAACTAGGCCCGCAACCAGCATCTGCGTCACCAGGAGGGCAAAATGAGCATTTTCCCCCCTTGGAGATTCGGACTAAGAAGGAAAAATTTCTGGAAAACGTGAAATCAGCAGCTTAATTCTGATTAGTTGGGTTAATTCTTGCAATGACACTTTATTTGCCGATATGACACTCACACTGCACAAGAGTCAGGTTCACTGTTTTGGCAACATGCAGTTATGAGCTTGCATTTCACTAAATCCGCTTCTTTGCCTGTAGAGGCAGGTGGCGAAACTGGAGATCGAATTGTTCTACTGTTGACCTTTGTTGCGTAACAATAACATAGCAACAAATCTTCGAAGATGCACTTCAAATTACGGTGGTATGCGTTTTGCCGCATGTGACTATTGAACGCAGACATCTTGGCATGTAATGTAGTGACAGTGACTGCTGATAGCGGTAAGCCGTAGGTTTATACCAACGGTGGGCGAACTGCGGGTCGCCGACATATTTCATGTGGCTCTTCTAGATCAGGGGTGGGGAACCTGAGGCCCGCTTGAACATTTGATATGGCCCGCATCAAAATTTATGTCACCCCAGTTACAGTATAACATCACTTAAAACGAAGTTCCATGATAAGCAGTTACTTAGATAGTAATCAAGAGAAGTCACGCTTGCTCATAGTTTAGATAAAGGTAGAATTTTAGGATAAAATTAATTGCTTTTACGGCCCGCCAACGTTAATGCACAAGTCATGCGGCCCATGATAGTAGATGGGTTCCACATGCCTGTTCTAGATGAATAGCAATATCTCAAATTGATAGAAAGTTGTTGCTTCATACTTGACGTTTGCTTCATTTATCAATGTGTTTGCACAAGTTCATGAAGTTAGTCACCATTAGTGTCCCTGTAACAAAATTTTACACTGAGCAAATGTTTGTTTCAGTGCGCATCTAATTTCACGACCATGTAGACACACAACCAGTGAAACGTCTCGACAGGGCTATTCCATGAATATACGATATCGAATTTGGAATGTTGCCAGTGCGCAAGAATGAGATTTAACTGCGCAAATGCTCTGGTGGTTCTGTGCGTTTGCGCACCTTAGGGGGGGGACTGGTCACCAGGGAGTCTGCGCGATTTGATAAGAATGACAGTGAACTTAAATCGTAATCTAGGCTACTTGAGTTCCCTGAAAAAAAATAAAATTTCTTAAGGACACATATCGTCGAAAGCATTCCTTCATTATCCCAGTTTCAGAATGAGAACGAATTTGTTTCGCGAAGAGGCATTCACAGACCACAAAGTACAAGAATACTAAAATAAATTGTAAGACTACTGGAGAAGTTCCAAGCCAGATTTGACCATTTCCAAGAGTTAAAACCATGCTTTGCATTCCTTGTAAATCCATTCAATATTAATGTATCGATGATGGCTGTGCAGTTCGCTAACCGTTTGTTACAAACTTGTTTGCTGTAGAAATAAAACTGAACTGACCGAAATGCAAGACAATCTGGTTCAAAAAAACTTTAGTCAATGCCACGCTACACTTAATTTCTGGCGACAGGTACCAGAGAGTAAATGCCCTGAATTTAAAAAATCAACATATAACTCATCTCTGGGTATAGCACAACATATTGCTATGATTTTTTCTCTCTAATGAAGCTCGTAAAATCAAACCATCGTGCAACCCTGAAAAATGAACACTTCGGAGATCTAATTTGCACAGCTGTAATAACGTACTGTCCAGATTGTCGGGAACGACAAAATCAAACAAAAACTTAATAGTGACAATTACTCTATATCAATTATTGTAAAACTTGCATTCTTTATCATATATGTATTAACACTGCAAACTGGTTTTGCGGTTCGCTGGTGTTTTTGGTTTCCTGCAAACTCTTCTATTGAACAAGTTTGTCCACCCCTGGTTTATTCTTTGTGCAAAGCAACATGAGTGAAAAGAAGCATTGCTGACAACAAAACGCATTTTTTGCAACCAATGCTACCTTTAAAGGTGCGCAAATGCGTAGTACCACCAGATCATTTGCGCAGTGAAATCTCATCTCGCGCGCTTGCAACATTCCGAATCATTGGAAAAGTTCGAAAACAAGGAGAAACTAATTGAATTAAATGTGTAGTTTGTTCGTATTTTTATAAGATTTTACATTTATTCTAAAAATTCACAAAGTTTATAATTCATTTAGAACTCTGCCAACTCTGTCTTAAAAAATTCATGCTCACTAAGACAAACATTTGCTCACTGAAGTTTTCTTACTAGGAAAACACTGCATGCAACTGTTGCCGTAACATTGAATATTTTCTTTTTTGTGCACGTCCATTTGTGTTGCAACGACAACAACCTTAAAAAGATAAGCAAAATGTCGACTTTGCTCCCCCCTGGAAAAATTTCTGCGGACGCTCATGGTAACCAGGGGGGGAGCCCGTAAATTGCCCCCGCTTAAGAGACTTTGCACTGAAAATGTGCTCCACGTTCGTAATTTGCGAAAGGGCTTTCTCCTTTTATGAAACGATTGAAAAGCGTCACACGATATAGAATAGCTGATGCCTGCTTGCGTCTGCCGACTACGGAAAAAGCAGACATTGACTTTATAACCAAAACCAAGAAAAAAATTGTTTTTTTATTTTGTTGGTGTGTTGTGCATCTTTTTTCTAGCAGAAAATCTCTAGTTTGAATCGCAAACAAACAAACAAACAGAAAACTTAAAAATTACCCTAGCATCAAAAATTCCGTTAGGCGCGCAGCAAAAATTAGCTCTATTAGATCAGCAAACGTGTCCTTTAATTGCAGTGGAGTTCCTCACCTTAGGGCCCGCAAATTTTTCTCAAACCGTAATGTGACTCTTCATGCTCGCAGTCTTGGACCACTCTGGATAAGATCATTTGTCTGAAGGAGTAAACGAGCAAAGAGATCATTCACACAAACTGCCGAGACCACAGCGCAAGTTGGGTGCAGAAAACTGAGGTACACCTGAATGTTTGTCTCAACTTTACCAGATTTTGCTTTTTTTAAATATAGCTCATGTTTTTTATAAGTTTAACTTTTTAGTTACACACTACAAATGTACAGTAATACAACTTTCATGTGATGTTGATATTGTGCTATGAAACCAGAAATTAGTGGTGTAGCCTGTTCATCAGACTTTTTAGGCCATGTCATTTCCAAACGTTTAGGCAATTTTGTAATTCCAGTTAGAATGGCACTGGTGGTAAATAAGCTGGCCAGCGAGGGAAGTAAAATGCACTGAAATATACAACGTCATTTCATATAAGATCCAAATACCTATCATTAATCCAGGATTTTTCAAAATTTCAGACATGGAACACTTTGATCATCATTCGCTTATTGTGTGGAAATTCAAACTGGTGATGGTTGGGGCATTCCTTTCAAAGTCAACCACGAATTACACTTCGTAATCACTGGTAAAGGAATTTGTTAATCCTAGTACATACACTATATAGCTGATAGAGACTTAAACATTATACCAATGGTTCTTAACCTTTTTCTTTTTTCTACCATGACTCCCTTCAGTAACTGTCCTTTGTTTCAAGCCCCCATGACTTTAAATAAGTTGAATAACAAATATATTTATAGGTAAATTTAATATGATTAAACTTTCCATGTTGTAGGGCACATATATGCTTGCACCCCTCTGGGGCGCAGTGCCCCACCGGTTAAAACCACTGCATTACACTGTCCATCAACAATAATCCTATCCTAGAAAAGAATCAGACCCTCTTACAGAGTATATATTTCACCTACTAGGTAGCATCATCAGCTCTTATTCAAATAGAATCTTTAAACCAACTATGTCTAATCCCAAGGTTTTGACCGGCCCAGTTTAGGTTTTTTCTGTAGTAAAAGTACCCCACTGTAGTAAAACTACCCAGCAACAGTAATGATGAAAGCAGATAAATATTAATGAATATAAAAGGTAAATCTTTACCCTCAACATTAATCTGAGCCCTCCATTTCACCGGTCCATCTCCTCTGCAGTGAACCTAGTTAAAGCTTGCAAACCAAGCTTCTGGCTATACCTCTTTAAATGACACTTGTTTCCAGTTCTTTTTCCAATGAAGCAATCTTCAATTTTTATATAAAAACTAAGAAAAAATGTGAAGCAGTGCAACAACTGACAGCAAAACTTGAAATATAAAAAAATTGACCTGCGGCAATTGTGTAGGCCTACTTTGCGTGTTATTCATTCCTTGCATTTATTTTCAGATATTCTGCAGAGGATTTTGAGAGGTTTCCTGACTGCAGCACCTTCTCGTGTGGACGCTTGTTTGCATAAAACAATTGACGCATTTGTGGTGAATAGCCTGCATGCTATCGTTTTCACACAGTCTGACCAATGCTAAAAAAACTTTACACAGTTTCAAATTATTTTAACTTGGTTAGTTACACAAGTGCTACTGTTTCATTTTGATAGGTTTTTAAAAAAATAACGTTTATACTTTGTGTAACCTGTACTTGTTGCAGAAAGAGCCCCAGTACCCTTCAATCTCATATTGGTCGTAAGTCCTTTGCAGAATGATTGAAGAGAATCAAACAGCCTTTAAAAACACTACTTTTATCTCGCCTCAGGACATATTAAATGACATGCAATATTCAAGTGCCCTGTATTGCACAAAATAGGTGGGTCTACGAACTCCGCCACACGCTTTTAATCAAAATGAATGTAAGCATAGCTCAAAACAACCTCTAGCATGCTGTTCCTTCCTGTGCGTGTATCGTTTACCCTTCTTTCCTGTGCGTGCGTTATTCATATAAAAGAAAGATTCCCGAATTCGCACAGTTCTGCATTGTTCGTGAGATAAGATTGTAGTCATTATTGGTCTTCTTCGGAACAACATCAAAATACCTACCAATACAAGAAGCGCGCTTAATATGATTTTCAAACACTGATCTGTGATTTTGATGGTATCAGAAAATAACCAAGAGTCTATGCAAACAAGAGGTAGTGCGCTAATACTTCAATGTCTTGAGGCAACACCACCGATTTAGCTTGTTAGCAGTGGCGTACAGAGGTCTGGTGATGCCCGGGGCAACTGATTGATTGTTCTGCCTCCTTGCGAAAATCTACTGAGCAGTGGCGTATGGTGGTTTGTTATTGTTACTCAGTGTACGCTACTCGTGACATCATAACATGCTGTCAGATTCACGTTTGCAAACCAAGGTTTTGGCGAAGTTTGTTGACCCAACGGGCATATTATTCTACACGAACTCTCATCAAAAAACAGCACTTAACACAACAAAGAGCAATGCAAAAATAACTGGCTACGCGTTAAAACAGGGGAGTATAATACAACCAGTGATAAGTCAGCGCTGTTCACAACTGCAAAATTATGAGACTGCGTATTAACACTTGAGTAAAACACACTCAACACTACGACAGGGCAGTTCACAACTGCAGAAACACCAGGCTCTGCGAATGTCTCGTCCAATAGCAATTGAGCAGAGAAGCTGTGCGGCTGAGATGGTGGAAACTTAAGGGTTCACAGTTTGAAACTTGCTAAACCACAAAGAAATTGAGAATGCGATTAAAGTACACCACCGTTGGTCTGCCAGACCACGGACCAGAGCAAAACGCAGAAAAACCGCCAAAACAATCAGGGTAACGAACCCAAAGAAGATAAGCACCGACTGACATACAAAGTAGTTTTAAAAAACATTCTGAACAAAAGAACTGCAACAAAAAGATAATTATCGTTTAACAAAAAGATAAATATTATAATATTGATACAGTGCATGAAATTCTCTTCCACGTGCTTCAAGCAAAAAGAACAAGACTTCGTCCAGCAGACCACTTTGAACTTGGCGCTTCGATTGAAAAAGTTTTTCGCTCAAAGAGATTTATGCCAGAAGAAAGAGTGACAGAAACGGCAATTTTAAACAATATTCCGGGATACATATTTTCATGAAATAACGATAATTCAACAGTGCATGAAATTCTCTTTCACATGGTTCACGAAAATAGAACAAGACTTTTACCAGTCGTCCAGCAAACCACTTTGAAGTTGGCACTTCGATCGAAAAATTTTTTCGCTCAAAAGAGTTATGCCGAAAGAGAGTGACAGAAACGGCAATTTTAAACAATATTCCAGGACACATACTTTCATTAAAAAATCATATTTCGATAGAGCATGAAATTCTCTTTCACCTGCTTCAAGAAAATAGAACAAGACATTTACCAATTATCCAACAGACCACTTTGAACTGGACACTTCGATCGACAAATTTTTTCGCTGGAAAAGATTTATGGCAAAAGAGAGAGTGACCCAAACACAATTTTAAACAATACTCCGGGAAACATATTTCATAAAAAGACGATATTTCAATAAAGCATGAAATTTTCTTTCACTTGCTTAAAACAAGATTAGAAAATAAAACAAGATTTTTGCCAATCTCATTTAAGACTAGCAAAATTTTTTTGAAATAAATGAAAATTTAGGCTAATTAATGCGCATGTAACTTCAACAAGAAGTGTTCGTTTATTGATCATATGAAACATTGCGTTAAAACATACCGCTATTCAAGTAATGTGACAATATTACCGTTTTCAAACATGATTTTTAAATGTTCCATAGTAAAATCTTATCAACGAAGAAACTAGAAAAAATGCCGCAGTCTCAGAAGGAATGGAGTCGATCGAAGTTGAATAAAACGCTGCTAGTGAAATGAGACCTCATTGAGTAACTTTATCCTTTGTGTTCTTGGATTGAGCCTTCTTATTATAACAAGAATGAAGGGACAGAACGAAATATTTTGTCAACCGACTATTGCTTCTATCTGTGACCGCGAAGCATAATAAACATCCACACGGGTCACAGGCCGGCGACCACTGCTTTAACGCGTTCTGTCGAAATACCGTAAATGGTTAGGTTCTCCTGTATGGTTTCGAAATCTTCAGATTTCTTGGTTTGTCCGCTAATCCTAAACTCACATGCTAGCAGGGGTTCTCAAACTTTTAGAGCAGGGGTTCCCAAACTTTCTCTGGCCATGTACCCATTCAGCATTGCGATAGATGAGCAGGTACCCCTAAAAATTCTCATAACAAAAAGGCTGAGGAAAATAACAAAGAATGTTTACTAATAAGCATATGATGATTTTAGAAAATAGCATTGGTGTTCTTTTTTGCCCCACAAATTATAAAAAACCTGCTCCATCGAATGTTTTTCTGAACGGTGTACGGGTGCAATTTTCTGACCAAGAGAAATAAAGCAACTTGGTGTGTTGCTAAATGCTTCACTGAAGGATGATGATGATATTTAGAGACAAGTGAAATCGCTATATTGTGCAGCAAACAAGCTTCGAGGCACATTCGATCAGTGTTCTCCTGCAGTACAAAACACTTTATTTCGTGCCTATTTTATGCCAGAATATGCTTGCCAATGGTGGAGCAAACACACACAGACTAGTATGAATCGCTTACGCGCTCTTTGCGTTGATTGTGCCTGTGATGTGAACTAAGAGTCTGTAATAAATGAACCATTATTGTTATTATAGTATCCAATGATATATGCATAAGTAATTCGAAATTAATAATATACATACATTTTCTCACTTCTCTTGCTAACCTTAAATGTACCCCTAGGGGTACATGTACCCCTGTTTGAGAACCCGTGGATTAGAGCTTGCGTCAGCTTGCAGTGCAAGTGTAACAATCAGCAAAATGCACAGCATACCGCCGCGGTGTACTATAAGCACTTGCGTCCTGCACTGCAGTTCCTTGTTAATTTTAAATGTTTTTGTTATCTTACACATATGCGCAATATTCGAGGGCTACTGTTGTTAGATGAATTTTATTGTGAACTTGCATGCTTCCATTCAAATTTCACTTGAAGTATCTCTTAGTTTGAAACTCTTGGTTTATTGGAGGGAGTTTTTATCAAAGATTTGTTTTAAAATGTTTGAAAACGAAAGACGCAAAGGAAAATTCAGTGGACAGCTTGGGACAGTAATCGTGAATGTCCTAAATTCGACGAAGTAGGCAAACATTCAAGTTCACCAAAAATAATTACCGTTAAGAATTAATCAATGCATCATATCAAGAAAATCCACTGCCAGCAATTCACATTAAAATACTTCTTACTAGGATACCAAATCCTTTATGCCAAACCAGTTTTATCACTGGGATTAATTTCGCTGCATTATTCCAAGTTTGTTAGTAACAAACACTTAAACGTTCCTTCAGTCTTGAGCCCCTCCTTAGTTGTCAGACCCCGGAACAATGTACCTCCTGGACCCACATCTCACAGGCCCTGAGGCTTGCCATTTTTACAGATCACTGGATGGTCATGCATGGAGGTAAGCAAACAAACGAGCTTTCTATTTGCCTTGCTTGTGGCACTTGCAAAAGTGACCAGTGTCACGTCTTTGCTGAACGCAAAAGCACTTTGACCCGGGGAATAATGTCCGTTGTCAATCATTACGCGAGGAATTTCTCGTTTGTTTGTACGAACACTTCCCACATGAGTTAATCCGTAATTTTCTCGCAAACTTTCCACTGGGGAATAAGACGTGAACCGCTTGTCGGCTGTGACATTCCGACCGCTGCGCCTGTATTTGCCAACCAAATTTTCTGTTACATACACCGCCAAAACTTTGGACTGACCAGCAGCATTCGCGCAGACCTGTGCAATTGAAACCTTTAAAAAGACAGCGACTCTGGCGTTTTTCAAAATTCTGTGGTGTTGAATGACAACAATAGGTGTAGGAGGAGGCAAATTTCGGGGGGTACGAAGGATTTTTGTCCAAATTTCCCGAAATTTTATCGAAAAAAATCACATTTTGCCCAAATTTCTACAGATTTTGCCCTGATTTTTAGGGATTTTGCCCGAATTTTTCACCAAATCAAAGGTTTTGGGGGTGCCCTTGCAACCCCGTCTCCTACACCAGTGATGACAACAACCAGAAAACATTTCGCATACCAACAGAACATAACAAGCTTTGCAGTGAAAACTCGGCTCACTCCATCCCAATGGAAATTACTGAACAGCAGGGATTCTGGCGCTTGGCAAGCAATTACCGAATGTTCGCGTTTTGAATCTGCTTCTCCTCAGTGACGTTTGATTGATCGGCCAAACCAACGCGCTTGGCACCACATGAGAAGGTCGAAATGTTTTTGCCGCCGACTGGCAAAATTGAACTTCACTAAATTCTTTTTCGAACACTTCAGGTGTACTTTGTCCGCTTCTGGCAAAACCCCTCCATAACTTGATATATACATTACAAAGCTTATGCAGATTTTGAGAAAGCTGCTCGACAGACCTTTAAAAAAATCAGCTACTGGGCGGGTCATCTTGAAACGGTAATTTTTCGCATGATTGCATCCAGGCGCGTGGCCAGAAATTTTGATGCTGGACAAACAACAACAACGTCTCAACATTTGAATATTTATTACCCCTTGTTTTTAAAGCATCATCCATGAAAGGGAGATTTTTGGTGCATTTTTCTGAATAATTCTGTTCAGATTTTACCCGGCAGTTGAGTCTATTTTTAATGAATTGACAAGTTTTAAAACTTTGTTTATAATAAAGTTCCAAAGTTCTACTTTTATGAAAGCCACCATTTGTTAGTCAAGCTTTCCTGAAAACACAAGCGCTCGTGAAAATGTCCATGCTTTAAGTACGTGCAAAATCTGCAGTATGCATTTTGCAGCCAATCTTGCAGTTGAGCAAGAAGTCGAAGTGGCCGCCATAATGATTGTGTGTTTTATATTACACGTTTCTAATGTACACCAACACACAGAGCCGTGTGAAAGGCTGTTGCCCCCCAAAAAAATCCAGATGGGGCCCTTTAATATCAGCAAGCATTTAGGCAGCTGCGTGCTTTTTCGAGCCAGTTGCAAATTACCCCCCTGAGCAGCGCTATTTCAAAACCTAACCACGCTAAACTAATATTCTTGAATCAGGAAGAAGTTCTTAACTAAATAACTGCTTTATTTCAACAAATTTAACCCATTTTTATTACACATTCAGCAAATAAGCAAGCGCATGCACCGCATTTGCTTAAAATTTCAAACTGTCACTTTGTACGTACCGCAAGTCAAACGGTATCAATATTAAAAAGATTTTTTTCGCGCCTTTGCGGTTTACGACAATATGTGAAACGGGCAGTCTCATTAATGCTTGTGATTTGAATCCCGACGATCACAGAGCACCTGGTGGTCGCTGTACAACCTCATCATTTTAATAGCGAGTCTCAATGCAATCAACTTGGTGCTGTTGCGGCCAGTGGCCCAACTGTATGGACAAGTACGTACGGACTGGAACAAGTGCTTTGTAATGGACTGCTCGTTGAGCCATCCGGCTGGACACAAACCGTTCACATGTTCACACAGCGTTTTACGTAACACGTGACTCAATATTCACGCCGTTCGTTGCATGCATTTTTCTACCCGCCTTTCTGTGCATGTATTTACGACCTCGCGGAACCTTACTGGAGCTCTTTTCGTCAGTAGCACCGTGAGCGAGTTGTCGTCTGCCTGATCCATTAACTGTTTTCTGTGATATGTTTGCTGCTGTATGGTCGTAAAAGACAAGTCGCTGTTTGTGTTAATGGTCGATAGATGTTGTCGTTTTGCGTCATTAAAACCAGTACAGAGCTCGAGGCAATGAAGTGTACAGTCTCACCTCTCGACTCCCCTGCCTGTCTCGTGTCTCTAACAGCCGCGAGCCTGAGTAACGCCTTCATCATCGCATAGGACAGCGTGAATCAGATTCACAGCTCGTGCTTGTGTGTTACAGAGTG
>JGI24158J21664_10007883_pt1 | contig 14151 bp, 10 predicted proteins | sample Ectturendosymbi3_FD_21664 | JGI IMG/M metagenome (IMG submission 21664) | reverse complement strand
TAACTTACATCACAACTTTTGAACTGAAACCCCAGCAGGTCATCCAAAGTATCAAAAGACTCGGATTGTAGCCTAGTTTCCAATAAAAACTTCAGCGAAATACTACCACTTAACGGTTGGCCCCCAGGACCAGGCAAAGTGGGCCAAGGTGGCCTAAAAGTCCTCCACTTATGACGTCACTCACAAAAAAACCCACACCACCAAGAAAAAAAATTTTTTTCGAGTGCAGACTAGAAGACTTGCCACGTCTTTTGAGACTTTTACCAGGTCTGTGGAGCATACCGGACTGGAGAAATTCTTGCGCAAAGCCATGTGCGTTTAGGCGTTTTTTTCCGAAAATCCCCAAAACCAGCCAGATGCCAAAGAGTTAATGATGATGCTTTTGTTTTGGCTTTGATGGTGGACGCGTGCACCATGGTTCATCTTGTTTGCTTGTTTATGAAAACGCACCTGCTAGCGTTTGCTGCAAGATAACCGTCTTGACCTGATTCGCTGTGCTTTCTTGCGCAAAGTGTCTGGATGCGTGAGAAATATAACAGGGTTTTGTCAACACCTGCTGAAGCCGATAAAATCAGCCGTCTTGGCCGATACTTATATACTGGCAAAACCCAAATATCGGCCCGATATATCGGTCTATCTCTACTTATGATTACAATATATATTAAGTGATGCACCTTTAAAATTGTTATTTGGTATTATATCTTTCTCTTTCAACAACAACTTAATCACGATTGCTTAAAAGTACCCATTATGGTGGTGAGTAAATACATGAACATGTGTTTGTTGAGCACCGACATCTACAATTTTTTATAACTGCCATGTTTATCATATATATATGAAGCAGTGCTTCCCAAACTTTTTTATCCCATCGTCCTCCTTTCACTCTTGACATGCCGTTTTTGCCCCCAAGCCTGATGAAGCAAACACAAAGCAGTAAATTTAAGGAGAAAGTATTAAATAGCTGAACCAAGCCATTAAATAGCTGAACCAAGAAATTGTATTACGACGCTAATATTACATTCAGAAATCTTGTGAAAATAATCCACACTGTAGCCGATCCACAGAAAAAATTTGCAGATAAATTGCTTTAGCAACAACCCCCAACGATTGTTATAATAAATTAAAATTTGCAAGAAATGAACAAGTCATAATTGTAGGCTACTGAAATTATTTCAATGATCGATTAGTGGTTGTGAGTTTTCACCCCCTTTGTTTTAATTTTCCCCCTATTGCTGCCTTTGTTTTTTTTGCCCCCTTGTCCCTCAAAATCGCCCCCAAGTGGGCGAATCCACCCACTTTGAGAACTACTGATATAAAGTATATATTTTGTTTAGAATTCAGCCGATTTTGAAAGAAAAATGGCCATACACTACTGATAGAACCATTGACTTGTAACATCTGATTTTATGCAATATATTTGTGTTCTGCATAAGTTTGCATTGTTTCTGTGTTTAAGTTAAAGATGCTGATGACAACCATGCTTCCGTGTGACCCTTGTGTTTTTATAAGTCAAAGTCTGGGTGCTTCCAAGAAGCACCCAGAATCTTGGTAATTCATTATAATTATAAAAAAGTCTTGTTAATTGCAATGTTACTTTCTTATTGGATAATAGTGTAAATGCAGTTATGGACGTCTTGGTCTAATCCTGATGTTTAAATGCAGTAGCAAGTATCGATTTGTTAGTTTGAACACTGCAGATTTCAACTATCATAAAAACGGGCTGCTATGTGTGATGTAGTAAAGTTTTCCTCAAAAATTTTGATCTTATTGTACAGATACTAGGTAGCCTCGTTTATGATTGTACCAAAATTTTTCTTGTTAACTGGAGATGCTCTGTTTCACCATTGTATCTTTAATGTGCAGGTAATAAACATGGTTCATACACGTGATGGTCTTGTTGTTGTATCAAGCAGTGGAATAGCCAGAATATGGGAGCCTTCATCAGGAATACTGAAATGGGAAACCAACTTGGCTACGGCTGCTGAAAATGAGTAAGAATTTTATTTTGCTTGTTTCAACAGGCAGTTCTTGGGTTTGAAACATTTTTTATAGGTGTTTTGTTGAAGTAGGACATATGTCTTTTAGTTTGAATTTGCGTGTCAACATTTCCGCTTGTAGAAATGCCATTAAGCTGCTGTAATTCTTTTAATCCCTGAACCAAAAGTTTTACTGGTGATGTAATTTGACATGGTATATGGTTATTAGCCTCGTTGATATGACTAAGATGTTTTAATGGCAATAAACTAAGCCACTTGAATTCGAGAGATGACAGTCAATTTTTGTTCTTGTTTAGCAGATGCACTGATCTTCTCCACAGGGTTTTTCGATGTAGATATATTTTGGAATGGGGATGTTCCCTCAAATAGCCTGCAGATCTAAAGTTAACATTTGTATCAACGCTAAACATCGTGTGTATCAAAAAGCTGTCAGATGCTCACAGCAGAAATTTTGCATTGAAATTTTTTCATCTGTTTTATGAACAGCAAGAAAAAAACAACCACCTGAGCTAAGCAAGTGCCTGGGATATGAACTGAATTACACCCTAGCCTTAGTTTTTAAAAAATGTTGTGTTGGCATTCTGTAACTTTTTTTAGCCAAATTTGACAATTCACTTGACGTGATACTTCTGTGCTGAGCTTTGACCTTCACAAAAGCTGTGGAAAAATCTTGTTGGTTTATCCCCTTGTTGTGATAACACGTTTAAATGCACTGTGCTTACAGAGATATTTTTGTTGTTCACCATGCTGCTGTTTTGGTGGAAAATTATGCCGTCGGCAATTTGTTGATTGTCCTGTCCAATGCTGGCTTACACACAATAACGTTGTCGAAACGAGGTGGAACCATTAACACGAGTGCTTATGATCATTTGACGGTTGATACAAAAAATGACCAGGTATTCAAATCGAATGGCTTGCTGTCTTTGAGAATCGAATTCTTGTTATGCCGATCCTTTTTCGCTCATTTTTTTCAATTCCTACAAATCAATTCATTTGCTTCTCTGAGTTACTAGCTATTTTTTTCGGTCATAGACAGAAATGGTTTTGAAATGACCTTCTTTAGAGCTAGTTCTTCAAACCACTGCTTGGCCGCACCAGCTATCGGGGCAGATGTTGACCAGCCATTCGATAGTCTCATCGTCCAGAACCGTCAGGCCATGCAGTCCATTGGGAGGTCGATGGATTGGACATTGGAGGACAACATGGTCGACGGTTTGTTCTTCTGCACCACACTCACAGGCCGCAGAGGAAGCCATACCTCATTTGTACAAGCAGGAGCGGAAACGTCCGACACCGGTGCGGAGGCAGTTAAGCCGGACCCAGGCTCTTCTTGGGAGGGTCATTCCGGCGGGTGGGTGCCGGTGTCGGGAATGAAAATGCGGAGTCTTGTGGGGTTGTCCGCCCACTCGGCATTCCATTGGTGATACGCCCACTGCGCCGCACGTATATTGTTGTCAGATAAACTGATGAGATGTTGTGCGGTGGGTTCAAACGTGTCTCGATTTGAGGCGCCGTGCATTTGCACTCAATGGACGGCTGAGCGCTGAGTGGAGCAGATGTCCAGGCTCCGTGGCACGGCGTGCTATAGACAGTGTGGCTCCATTGCGACGAAGCTCAGCAGGTTGGATGCCTGCGAGGATTGGAAGGTTGTCCACTGGTGTAGGACGCAGGCATCCAGTCACAATTCGCAAGGCGTTGTTGATGGCTGGGTCGATGAGGCAGGTATGAGCACTGCGACACCAGACAGGTGCGCAGTACTCTGCGGTTGAATGCACCAGGGCTAGGGTGGCTATTCGCAACGTTGTTGTTCCAGCACCCCAGCCGGAGCCAGCAAGCCGCCTCAGGAGTGCGACACGTGATGTCAACTTCTTGCGAAGTGACTCAAGGTGTCGGCGATACGTGAGCGACCTGTCCAACGTTACCCCGAGGTATTTAGGCTTGGAGCAGAAGGGCAGGGTTTCGTTGTTGAAGTTGACTTTAAGCTCACGTTTAGCTTCCTTGTTGTTGAGATGGAAGGCTGCCGACACTGTTTTTGTAGTGCTGAGCTTTAGTTTCCAAGTCTGGAGGTATTCGCCTACGGTAGCCATGTACTTGCTCAGCACCCCTTGTACTGCCTGTCAATCTCCATCAGCATGCATGATTGCTAGGTCGTCAGCATATGCATACTTTTTGGAGATCGTGGTTGGCAGGTCAAAGATGTAGGTGCTGAAGAGAAGGGCCGCCAGGACAAATCCGTGTGGGACGCCGTTCTTGAGGCGTCGTAACTTGCTTCTTTTGATGTTTCCGGTGGTGAGGGTGAAGCTGCGATTGCCAACCATCTCCATGATCATGCGGACCATGTGTCTATCAGGCAGCAATTGCAGCAGCTTGCAGGTGAGGCCGCGGTGCCATGCAGTGTCGTAGGCTGCTGTGAGATCGACAAACACATATCCGGTCTTTTTTTAACCGAAAAGCTATCCTCGATGTCCTGTGTCAACAGGGTGACCTGGTCTACGGTCGACCTCCCGTGTTGAAACTGAAAACCCTCCTGCTCCCGAGGGAGCAATGGGTCGACACGAGGTTAGACGAGTCTCTCGAGGATTTTAAGGGGGACGCACAGCAGAGATGTGGGACGGTAACTCTTTGGGTCCTGCAATGGCTTTTCTGGCTTAGGGATCGCAACTATTAGTGCTCTTCTCCAGATCTTTGGAATTTTGAGTTGGCGCATGCAGGGACTGAGAAAGTCGCAAAACCAAGATTTGAGAGCCGACCCGGCGTGGAGTATGAACTCCGGGAAGGTGGAGTCCAATCCCGGAGACTTTCCTTTCTTCAGGCGTCTGAGGGCAGCAGGATGCTCCTCCGGCCTGAAAGGTTCAGAGATACTGTGACCCTCAGGTGTTGGAATCTTCCATTGGTCGGACAGCTCCTTGTTGACGAGCCTGGTGGACTCGCGATCCCCGGTCCTGTGTGCCCCGTTCTTCACAAGTTGTGAGGCGATGGAATTTGCCGAGACGGGGGTACTGTCGAAAGAAGCGTCCAGACCTGCCAGTAAGTTTGTTGATTGTTCTCCACGCCTTGCGGCTGGAGTGGAGAAAACGATGGAATTGACAGCTTCCTCCCATCGGTCCTGCTTCTTCTGCCCGAGCCGAGATATTAGGGACGAAGCGGCTTTATCAGAGTCAGTTCCCACTGGGTCTCGGATAAAGGAGCGATTGAGGGTCTCGCACTCATTGTCCCAGCATGGCACATAGTTCTTCCGACGGCCACGTGGGATACATTGTTTGGCCGCAGAAAGTAGGCTCTCGCAAAAATGCTGGAATGCCCTCTCAATGTTTGATGTGTGCGGAGGTGGCAATCTCTCAACGGATTTATCTGTGAGAAGGCAAAAGCGCTTCCAACCAGCTTTGTGAAAGTTCCAACGCTTCACCGGATCGCTGTGGGCAGGAAGCTTGAGCTTCGGTGACGTTATGAGGGAAGGTCGATGTTGTGACCGCGGGAACTTTCCAAGAACACGTCTGTCCTGCAGTCGGCTGTCCTGGCCGAAACTCGCGAAGGCCAGGTCTGGGTTGGTGCCGACGTTCTATCGGTGAGAGAAGCTGGGTGTTTCCTTCGAGTTTTGAAATGACCGAAAAAAATTATGTCATTGCGGTTAGAATGTCTGAAAATATAGCCTAATGAACACTGCTATGGTGAGTTTTAATACAACTGTGAGACATATGACCGAAGTGACCAAAATGTCTCAGCGAAATTCGACCGAAATGTCTCAGCAAAAGAAACAACAGGTTACTAGTATGACTTTTTGACAAGCAGTCGCATATTCGCTCACGCTCAAGCCTTGTTTTTATAAATTAAACCAGATTTATTTGAATTATTGGATTTTGTGGCTAAAACTTGTTTGTCTGCCTTGTATACTATCTTACTGTATCTGACCCCAAGCTGCATCACGCCAATCGTGCTTTTATATTTTAATAATGTTTTGCCTCACTGCTTGTTGTTGGCAAGTCGTGCTGTAATATGCCACTAGCTTTATTTCAAAATTCCATGACTGAAGTATTTGCTAGCTAATGTTGTTTCTGACCTGTCTAGTCGCTCCGGTACCGGTATATTGTTTTATGCGTGTGCTGTGTGCGTGCTTTACGTTAACCTAAAATTACTGACTACGGTATATCTGTTTCAACTATTTACGAATTTCTCCAACATTTAATTACAAAACAGACTGTTACGAATATTTTTGCCAGCTATTTGTTGATTCTGAGACTGGTCGCATCATTCACATGCATCTGCAGTTGGGGAAAAGAATTATTTTGAATATTTACGATGCTAAAGATATCGGTTCAGTATCGAAAGTGACCGTTGATGCGCCATGGCTTGGTAGTTTGGACACAGTGAGTATTGCGAGTTGTTCTTGGTTGGCATTTCAGACGCTGTAGTACTGCTGCGCGACCAATATTTCTTAAAATAAAATGTCGTTTGCTCTACTTTCTAGTTTAGACAAAAGGTAGGTAAAACCGTAGACTAGAGCTAGACGAAGTCTAGTTTTTAGTTTAGACAAAAGGTGGATAAGACCGCAGAGTCTAGACGAAATCTTTATGCACATTGTTCTGCGTGAACTTGGAAATTTTCTTTGTGGCGGTGATAATGGTAACGTCAAGCTAATTTCGGAAATGTGATTGAGAAATAATCGTCAGGTTTTTGGTATACTGGGTATTGTACCAACAGTTGCGGCAAAAAAAATTAAGACCTTAGTTTTCTGAAGCCCACACGTTCTTGCAACAAGGGTTTTAGATTTCTTGACATTGCAATTGCCGAAAATGCATTGGTACAGCGTAGCGGACCAATTGCAAGATATACATTCAGCGGCGTATCTAGGGTATGGCAGGCATGGCTCATGCCATGGGCGCCACTTTGGAGGGGGCGCAAAAATTGGTTGGGAAAAATTAAAATTTGTGACTTATAGTTTCTTCAACCTCTATTTTTCGTCCCATACAATCATTAACTGCAAAGCTGCCTCAACACTGTGTCTTTATCTAATGTATTAAGTCGAGCGTGTTGCGCCAGCACCACCAAGAATAAGGCAGAACTATGGTATTGTGACACAACACGACACTCGGACATTGTGACAGAACAAGAACACTCGTTTGGCATGTCTAGATGATACTCGTCCTTTTCATGCTATAAGAAAGTGTGTTTCATTTTAAAAGAAATTGTCGTTTGCAGTTGCAATGCGTTGTGTAGTTTTTGTGCAAGATTTACGATTTGGTCAGGCAATACTATGTATGAGCTATTATAACGTGATTGAATGTTTTGATATTCTTTTTACTAAAAATAAATGAGCATAGAAGTATACTATGGTCCTTGTGGATAATTTATTATTTTATTTGCTTAAAGCACAACTAAACATCCATTTTCTCTTTTGAACTATTTATTTTCTTCATGGTTTATGTTTGGTAACAATTGTGCCTATATCTGAAATTGGAATTATCAAAAAGGGCGCACGTTTAAACTTTGCCATGGGCGCCATTCTGCCTAGATGCGCCACTGTATATATTATACATATATATATATATGTATGTTAACGTATAACTTTAGTTCATTGATATAAGAGTTACGAACAAAGACAAACATAATACGTGTCATCCTGAGTTACGGAATCTGCAAAGGAATCATCCAGTTGTTTGACTAGGAACCGCGTTGCAGTAGCATGTTTTCCGTGAGAATCAAACTTTAACCATGTTAGCATGTAGCTTTCGTTTCTCAGAATCACGATATAAAGGAGTCGATTCTTACACATTGTATGAACTTTTACGTCTTGTGACATGTGCTTTTTGTTAAAGCTCATCTTCAGTGGCATAGATTTCGCTAAGACATGCTTAAAGGCCAATGTAACTCAAGCGGTAATTTCCTGTTCAATTTTCGAGAGAACACGTGTGAATGGAATATCCTGTAGGTTCTTGCACCTCACAACTGTATCACTCGCAAACCACTCACATTAACCGGCGTGAGCCACAGTAAGTACGCACACGTCTGTTGTTCATTGAAAAAATGCTGTTAGGTACAGTGAGTTAAGCACGCACCACCGATGCTGGTGGACTGGGTTCGATTCTTGAACGAAGAGCAGTCCCGAAACCAAGCTGAGGGGCTATGTTGACCTCTGACCACTAGTGACTACCCGCAAGGAGTGCAAGTGCAATGAAACTGAAGGGGTCTTTAGGCTTGACCGATAAACTTGGGCGAAACGTGCAGCGTCAGAATTTCACCTGCTCTATCTGCCTTCTTTTCTTTACTAGACGGTTGTGTTGGAGGGCAATGCGTTGGTTTACAGCTCAAGCGAAGATGACGTCGAAATTCTGCACCTGGTCGATCTCACCAGTGGCAAGAACAGCTTTAGTGTTAAACTCTCGGAATTCCACATTGAAAGTGTTACGTCGTTGATTTCGAACGACATGTGGGTGGATGTTGTGCAGAAATAAAATCTTTCAATATTCCGTAGCCGTGGTTCAGCACTACGCGGATCATGTAAACTTTCTGCTAAGCCAGTGCTAACTCATATGTACGGTGTAATATCTGGCTTTACGGATTGCATGCGTCTGAACCAGCTATGTCCAACCCGCGAGCCGCATGCGGTCCAGTTTAAGTTTTTGCTCTATTATAAGGAGGCTACATTCTGACAACCTGTCCTTATTTTGATTTTCTTAAATTTAAGATTTTTGATGCAGGTTGTCCTCAGTGCCACTTAATCCCGCCTGTACTTCGAGATTTTCCACTGCACCATGGTGAAAAATTTCTTACTAGTTTTCTGATTTTACCTCTGTTCCATTGGCACTAAACTTGCCTATGAAATTACACTTACGGAGTGGTTAAAGGTGCCAAACAGTCGTTACAATTACAGTTGGTATTCGAACGCTTTCACTACATTAGGTTAAACTAAATTTAGTTTGCTAAGATCAAAGTAAGTCATTCAATGTGCGGCCTTCATTAATATATCACTAAATTTTTGGCTCAGTAAGCAGATTCGGTTGGACATAGCTGGACCCCGAAGGCATTCCCAGTTTATATCGTTGTATTCGTTGAAGGTCTGATGTATCGTCCAAGGGCGGAGCGTTCTTTGTACGTCATGGAGCAGACAAACTTACTTTGTTGAGACTGGAGGAAGGGGACATTCAGGTATTTCAGCATAGTATAGAGTTAGTGAGTTGAGCCGAATAAGGTTTGACTGGGCATAACGAAAAAATATGCGTTTGAATTGATATGCCCTGATGTGTCTGATTGATGTTGCAAAGATGTTTATTGATTTTTTAAAATTATTTTTGTCTGACTTTCATTATTTTTATAAGTGGTTTTCTTGAGAATTGTTTCGCATTTTCTGATAAAAGCTTTTACATTTCTTAGAGGAACATAGCTGAGCAGCGCATGCGTTTATGTAGCGTTATTTCGCTTTTTGATGCTTTTGTAGCGGAGGGCGACTACTTTTTGTTATAGGTTGGACAAACAAAAGTTCTACCTGGTTTGACTGACGTCGTTGTTAAAAGTGTCGGATCTGAAACGTACGGTTTCACCACCGTGTTACGCAGCAATGAGATCCGTGTCTCAGCAATAAACATGAAAACAGGTTAATTTGCTTGCATGAATGTTGGTGGGAGTTTCGACTTAGCACCAAAGTCTTTCATTATTGTTCTGGGGTTGGTGTGGCCAGAGTGTGGCGTTACTAGGAGAAATGGTTGTATTATGTCTGCATTCAAGATGTTTTTTTGTACTGTACAATAAATTTGCATTCGTGTTCATGGTCTAAAAAGTTAAAATCTTCCGTATGTCTGACGCAAGTAGCATGTGCGATGACTAGAGTACGTTCCGCCGTAGAGGTGCGCGGTGGAAGGCTGTTAAAGCGAGATTTTCGTGAGAAAGCCGATGTTTAAAAAATGTTTTCGTAAGTCTGGATTCTTGCAAAGGAAATCTTAATCCAAGTTAACTTCTGCTGCTCCGCAGGTTCTGCGGATGACAGTTCAACCATTCACCACCGGCTCAGTCCCACCGTCGGGCTGCCCGATACAGTTTACGTAAATATGTTTTTGAAAAGAACTTCTCCTGTTGGTTTCAGGTGATCGCATCTTTGATTTTATATATAGAGTAAATTCAGAGCTGCTTTTGTCATGCTTTGCGCTAAGTTCTGCAGCCTTCAATATGGGTTGAGGGCCTCAGCAAACTGGAATCTGTTAAGCAGTACATCCTTGATTTTGCTGTCGTCTAAAGGGGGTTTGCCGTACATGCAGCGCTGGTTTGAAAGGTCTGTTGTTTTCTTAAAACTGATTAAAAATTGTGACGCGGAGTGTGTCTTACTACAGTGGTAAATATTTTTATTTGAGAGTCTTCCGCAAAGAAGTAGAGTACATCTGTTTCTACTTTTTTTCGCAGAGTTCTAGTCACCACAATGGCGGACACTTCAATTCTGCTGACTCATCCTAGCAGAATCGCATGGCAGCGTGACGAAGCACTGTCATCCATAGTGCACGCCAGCATGCTCGATCTTCCATTATCTGACACCGATGCTGGAATCGAAGTAGAATTCGATGAAAACCCTCGTGCAAATGTTCTGGACATGTTTGCGAAGGTTGGTTTGATTACGCGAGTCAAGTTGCGGTTACTTGCTGCGGATCGCCATTGACGTTGCCTTCTCTAGCATTGTGTCTTTTCGACGCTTTCTTGCTTATAGTTCGAATCTTCTAATACAGTGGTTTCCAACCTTGGTTGAAAGCGACCAATTAGGAGATATCCTGTATTGTCGCCGCGTGAACGCACGTTCGGGAAAAACTTAATTTGGTCGAATTTCACTTTTTTCACCGATTAACAATTAAGTTATGGGCCGTTTCGTCATTTCAAAATGGTTCGTAGACCTTACAGTAGATGATTTCATTTTCTTACCTTAGTTTTCAGCAGATGAAGTTTGCAAAACGTGATGAAGAAAAGTCACAAAACTAGGTCACCAGCAACACTAGAGCCATTGCAAAAGGTGATTCAGGCATCATCTTCGAAACACCTTTTCTATTAGGGCTATGACAAAATGTTACAAACCGCAGTAAAATTTCAATTTGCAAAATTATCTCTGCTCTGCATTCCGTTCTAGCAAAAGGAAAAATCACGTGTAAATATGACATAAAATGCAAAATGCCGAGGTTTGTGACAACGCTGTGAATTTCGCTAGAATTAAAGCAGATGAAATCTCAATTAATTTTGCCCTCTGCACATGTAGCCGCAACTGCTGGGGGTTACAGGGGATACTGCTCTCACAAAGCAATTGACGATTGTTTCTTATGGGCCAAAAATTATATTTCTTGGGCAAAACTTTCATAAAGTTCTTAATACTTGAGGTTGTTCATTACCCCGCAGCCGCCATGTGCCCAGGTACTGGGTAGAAAATAAGAAGTTGTTAGCAAAATGTCATAAATTTAAGAAAGAGCGTCACTGTTCTGGAAGAGGATGCGGTTTTAACCAAAATTATTATTTGTTAGATAAAAAGTACATTCTGTTGAACAAAAATCTTCTGCACTTGAACTTTCATGTCTGCTACGCCTTTGTCTCCACCTATTTGAAATTTGGACTCCCGCATCACAGACCTCTTGCCTAAGACGTTTCACAAAACTTTTACCATCAGATATGTTCCTGTAATGAATTGGACTTTGGAATTACTTAAAAATGAATCCTAGCAGCAAATTTTTCCCGTTTATACTTTAAATACACTTTAAATTAATCTCATACAACTCAGGGCTTCAAGAAATGCACGCTGAAGTATACAAATTGTAAGATTTCGTCAATCGGGCGCAGCTTACTGCTACTTTCTTATGGACACTGCGTGACTTGGCATAAACAATTCCCACAGGGAGCTATCGCCGCTCTGTACCATTGAGCTATTGTCGCCTAGTAATATTTTAACCTAAAATGAGCAGCTTTACTGTGAGTGCATTTTCCTTTCTACGCTCATGCTGATTAACCGCGGTGAGAATGGACCACTACGGCTCGTCAGCTGTTTTTTTCTAAAACTTTTTCAGACCACTGGCGTGATAATGGTGGTATGTGTGGGCAAGACTCGTGATTGATTAATCCGGTTGGTTTCGGCAGAGATTAAAGGCTCAAGCCCAGCAAGTCGCTTCACTGGCGAAGCAAACACTCAAAGAGTTGGACGAAGGAACGTTATTCAAGCGCAAGACACGAGATCCACTAATTCAGGTTCTTTTCAAATGAATGATTTTGATGCGATGCTCTTCCCTTTCGAGAATACTACAATTCGTTGAAAAAGCTTCTTTTGAGCAAAATAAATTGTGAAGGAGTTGTTGAAACAATCACTGTCATTAGCGTCGTTTTTGAAAGGACGCCATAGTTTAACTCGGCATTTCACGCGTAAATTTCATTGCAGGTCGAAGGACTGACCAGAGACCCGTTTTCTCTGCACAAGATGATAGTCGCGCTAACTACGTCGGGAAGCTTGTTCGGTGTGGACAGTTTGTCCGGGGATATCGTCTGGAGGTAACACACGTAGCTAATAACATGATGCCTTATGGTGGGTGCTTTTTGTAAAGCGTGACTGTGTTGCACTACGTCAATGTTTTTCTTACCTTCCACTCAACATCGTAGTGAATGAAGTTTTTGCGGTAAATTGGGATTTCGTTTCCTGAGTGATTTTTCCTGCTTTGCGCCGCGGCACTATTAGAAGAGATGTGATTGGTTGACGCGACAGGTCACGCGCGAACAGTTGCGAATCTCGCATGCCGCTGAGTCACGCGTGCGCGTTTCTTTCAGGTACTTTTCGCCGCTCCTGAAACGGCGGAATTCCTTTTTCTTCGTCCAGCGAACAACAGCTCACTTCCCACACCCGCCTCAAGCCTTGCTGGTCGCGATGGACCCCGAAAGACGCGACCCACCTGCGCTTTTCACCTTGAATCCCATCACTGGTGAAGTAGACGACCAATCAGGTGCGTGTTTACCATCACGCGTCGTCCACTACTTCACTTTTACCAGTTGATATAATCACTGACTGGTGCCTTCTGTATGATCGACTACTGTTTGTACACTTGAACGCCAGGCTGAGTTGGGTAATTCCCAATCAGGTATTTACGTTTTGTTTAGCGTATGCTTAAAAGTAACGCAACTTGGGTAACTCTCCTTCGAGTCAAAAGGTGAGGATTCGATTCCTTTTATTTGCACCAAGGAAGTCACCGACACTCCTTTGTGGATATTTTGAGATTAACTATTTGTCACCAATACGCTCTGGTCGTTTTGTGGTTGAACCTGAACTTTTGCAAAGCTGCTTATGGTTTTCTCTTTATTGATCATGCTGCGACTTTTGTAATCGAAACTCATTACCACAGGAGTCTTAACCCTCAACTTTACATTATGAGATGTTTATAGACTTCATACCTCAGATGTTCGGTACATAAACATTTGTCTATCTTCTCAGCACGACATTGATATTGCCACTGTGCTGAGTGAATGTGGCTAAAGACCGAGGGCGGTCCTTGGTCACATACGCGACGACCGATGCGCGATGGATTGCTTAGTTTTGCGCATTTCGTGGCAGTAGATGTCCAAACTATTCCGTTGGACAAACCGATCGCGTCGTTGACACAGCAACTTTTGCGATATCAGGGGTACGGAAAGGCGTTGCTGTGGAGACATTTGTGTGGGAGGGGCCTTCCATTGAGTCTCTTGTGTTCTGAGATCACGGTTTTCTGCTGCGTGCAACCAAGCGGGAATGAAAATAAGTACATTAAAAATGGAAGCATTTTGTCTCTCCAGAAGCCTAAGCAGTGCATGCTGCAAATCTGCCGGAATACACTAGAACAGAGGTTCCCAACCTGGGGTACATGTACCCTTAGGGGTACATTTGCCTATCTAAAGGGGTACATTTAAGGTTAGCAACATAAGAGAAATATATGCAGTATTTACATACCTTTTATTTCCAAATATTTATACATATATCAATGAATAACACAGGGTGACACAAAAAAACGGTCATCACCAAAAATCGAATAACTTCCAAAATTTTATTTAGATTGACACAAAACTTCAGCTGCATTAGGTCAAGCCTGTGCAACAGACATCTCCAAAGTTTCAAGTCTGTACTACAAAAACTCTTTGTTTCACTGGCGCTCAAAAAATGTGCTCCAAATGAGCTCCCCGGCGCTGC
>JGI24158J21664_10007881_pt1 | contig 14152 bp, 8 predicted proteins | sample Ectturendosymbi3_FD_21664 | JGI IMG/M metagenome (IMG submission 21664) | reverse complement strand
ATAAATGTATAAAACAAAATGGTACACAGAAAAGGTATTGCTCTTGTGAAAATGCACTTTATCCAAATGTGACCTCACACACTTTTCAACAAATATCAGATATGAAGATTTTTCCTGAATGCTTCTGAAGGCGACTGAAAACACTGTGGCGGGCCACATGCAGCCCAGGGGCCTATAGTTGGACCACATTGTTTTAGATGGTAATATCAAAATGGCTGAATCTCCAGTTGAAAGGAAAAAAAAGATATTCAAAAAATCAAAGAAAGAAAATATGACAAATATTTAGAAAATCAAAGAAAGTAGATGAAAAACTATAGACCTAAAGAAAAATCCAAAATCTGGCTAGTCTTTCTTATTGCGAATGTTTTGTGATTGCAACTGTTGTTCCATAAGTTGTACTGATATTTCATTTGAAAGTTTTGAGGTGTTACTTTGTTAAGTGTTCTTTTTTCTTGTTTTATTTGAAGTAGCTTTTCATTTTGGCAGTATAAGTTACGCTTTGTAGCATTATTTTCTATAGTGGTACTCCTTGCTATGGCAGTATAAAAAAAATGGTGCTGAATTGAAGTATTAAACCATTTTTGATGCATGAAGATTAAGTTGCAGTGGTATATTCAATTTTTTTAGCTTCAGGATTGGTTATTCCAGTATTTGTAATTTTTGAGTATTGTTAGGGCCTGGAAGCCTGTGTTGTTGTGGTTATCATTCAGCATTTGCCAAGCTGTTGTAAAATAATGTTTGACTACCTCAATTGGTGCAGCAATGGATTTTTCATGTTTGGTATTTTTGGTTTTTGAGTGAAATTTTCAACCAATAAATTTTCAAGTGCTCTTTTAGATTTGGATTTGTTTGCTTGCATGCATAGCATAGGAAGTTTTTACATCACAATGGTCTTTTACAGATATCTTCATTTAATTTTATTACAAACTTTGCATTTAGCCAAAATTGGTTGCTTATTAGTTCTTGTTAGTTGAATTTATAATTTTGAAATGCAGGTCAAGTTCTAATGTATGCTGACTTCGGAACAGTTAAAAGTGATTTTGAGCAAGTTGTTTTAGTTAACTCATTTAATTCTCAGCCTTGTATCAGAATAATTTAATACTGTGAGACTTATTTTGCAAATAATTGCAAAGAAGTAGGCATAAAATAAAAATGTCCTGTTAGTCACAAACAGCATGTCCCATTAGTCACAAGAACATGCTCTACAAATCTCTTGTTGCAAAACTGTAACTAGCAAATATTGGAAACTAATGTATGGATTAATAACCTTGATATATTGTCTGCACAATATTACCAAATCAAGAGTATCTGTGCAGTCAGTGAGCAGACTTTGGAATTCAAACTTATTTTTCTTATTTGGTACTTTTGTCCTCTGTCCCTTTAGTCACAAACAAATATTCAAATGACCAAAAGAATTAAAACGCAGATGAATTTTTCCAAACATGCAAACAGTAAGTATGAGTTATCACTAACATAAACTACTAGTTTTAGTTTTCTTCTATATTTCATGTTTGCTATAGATATGAAAAAGTAGTCAAAATGTCCCATTAGTCACATTTGGAATTGCCCATATGCATAATTGCTTATATATGATTTATGAATCAACTGGAAATTAGGCTGCATATATGTATGGATTATTATGAATCAATGAAAACTCTCTGAAAGTTGGCACAACTGAGGTATAACATCTGTCCAGAAACACAAATCAGTGGATGCTGTAAGCAGTCAATGTACACTGCAAAGTAACACATGACAGTTCAAGTACATGGGAATGGTGCTCACAAGTGACACAAGGCAAAACAAATCTAATGATACATTGATTGGTAGAGCAAACACAATACTGCATGAGCTTCATCCCCTGGGCACAAAACAGGTCTTTTGACCCTTTAAGTCCTTTGTAAAATGCCAAGTACAAGCAGCAGAGATAAGAATTAGCAAAGAGTTTGCAATGAGACATTTCAAGGTAAAGTGTAAAGTTGAAGGTCTAAGTGTAAAGTCACTTTTCCAGATGTAGAGATCCCAGCTAGGATGGTTGGATCACATGACCAGCATCCCCAACAAAAATTGGACAAGGCAAGTCTTGTTGGTGTAGCCCACACGAAAGTTACCCAGTACCCAGAGGCCCACCAAGAACCAGGTGACATGATTATAAGTCCAAACTGGCTTGTTTGCACCATGGTGTGGAGGCAGCAGAACTACCATTAAAGCTTTGTCTTATGTCCTTGTCCCCACTTGATTTGGTAATGTCTCATTTTGCACATCCATACATCATCCTTTTGGTTTTTCTACACAAAGCTATAGACTACTGGGTGGTGCTCAGTTGACAAGGTGTGTTAAGAATGTGGAGCAGAAGGAACCAAAAACACAATTTTCCTTGTCCTGTTACAAAAAGAAGCGTGATGGTGCAAATCAGACCTTATTTTTATTTGTAATGATTGTTGCATGTCTACTCATGGACTAGACCCAAATTCAAAGCCTATCATTCACTTATTGGCCCACAGCATTGCTTTTCTGTGGTGCCCCATGTTACCATGATTGTTGTTGCACAAATGACACGGCTGGTTTGTTCATTGGTATAATTTGGGTAGTTATTTCCATGAAATTGCAAAATCAACCAATCTCATTGCATGTTGGTTGTCACTCATGTACCGAGGTTATACATACCACTGGTTGCAAATTTTCTGCAATCACTTTGCATTCCATCAGTGATTAATTTATATGTCAGAGAGCATCCACCTCTAGCTGAACATCCCTAATGTTTAAGAAAACAATGTGAAGAAATAAAGAAATGTTCCAGGGGTAATGAATACTGTAAAGGATTTTTTTAATATCCTGGTTTATAAAGCATGAAATGGTCATACGAATTATGATGTAACAGTAAAGCATTAATATAAAAAGGAAAGCCTTCACTTGTAGGGCTAGTTACATATCAGCAATATCCAGATTTTTGAAGTGTTTTTATAACCCTGAATTTCTTGAACAATTTATGGGCACAGCATGCAACTGTAAGCCATTGACCTATTTCAGCCAGGTGAAGGTATACTGTAAACAACAACTTAATTGCAAGAAAAATCATTTTGCTATGCCTTTAAACTGGATGTTTCAGAAGCACAATACAGAACTTATGTTATATATTATATTTGAGCAATTGCAGAACCGTCATTTCTTATCAGCAAAGGATTACGTAAGGCAAACATTTTATAAATTTGTGCTGAATTTGTCCCACAAGGTTTGAAAAACACAGACAAAATCAAGCACTGTATACTTTCAAACATTCATTTGCCCTAGTGATGTTTTGAACTCAATGTATAATTTTACAAAGTATGTATTCATTGCAAATATTGAGACCATTGGTTGTAAAGCCTGATTAAGACTTAGTAATGCTGTCTGTGCCTGATTTCATTCATGCTAACACCAGTTTTGTGCCATTCTTAATGATATCACGCTGTAAGTATATTTGGTGTTGATGCTGAGTATCAACGTTTTTTGTTCTCTTTTTAGACTATGAGAAGACAGAGAAATGAAATGACTGTGGAGTTACGCAAACAGAAGCGTGGTGATCATCTTCTGAAACGCCGCAATGTTCCCATTGCTGATGACAGCCTTGATGAATCAGATTCTGAGTCAAAGCCTGTTAGTTTATTGTAGTTGTGTATTGTATATGATAAATGTCATGTTCTTTGTTTTAGAGTAGTGGTTCTTAAACCTTTTTTTATCATGCCTCCCTTAAGTACATGTTTGTTTCAAACCTCCCTGGCTATAAATAAGTTATAAAGACAAATGTATTGTTTGGTTAATTTATTGATCAAACTTTCAATGTTGTACAGCACTTACAGACTCACACCCACCCTGGAAATTTATTGACACCCCATGGTTAAGACCACTGTTTTACATGATGTTTGAATAAGAGCTGATGATGCATTCGTAGTAGGCAAAATATATACTCTGACAAGATCATAGTTTCTGATTCTTGGCTGTGAAAGGATTCCTTTCAATAGACAGTGCTCTCTGTTGTTGGTTTTTATACTGGTGTTTTATGGTGATAAAGTAAAGTGTGCCCAATGTGTACAGATCAACACGTTTTTGTTCAGAATGTGTTAATTACCTCTTTTTTAAAGACTTCATTGAATTTGACCGAAATCGTCAATAATGCTAAAAGTGACAATGAAACCATTCAACTGAATGCTGTACAACAAGCCAGAAAACTTCTTTCAAGTGATCGCAATCCTCCTATCGATGATTTGATTGGGTCAGGTGAGGATGTGTATGTGGTTGTGAATGTTCACAATTGATATTACATGTCTGGGATTTTAATTGAGTTTTTCAGTTTAAAAGTTACCTGTTCCAGTTGAAGGTGTCCCATCATGCTAGCTAGTTTCTACTGAGTTGTGAACTTTTTCGTTGAAGAAAATGCTGAAGTTATTTAATCGTAACATAGGAACAACAGTGTTTGAGACATTGTTAGCTGTTGCACCATCATATGAATTGGAAAAGCAGACACTGCCAAGAGCTAGTAGCTTGGATTGTTTATGAGGCTTATTTCTGAGAGTTCACCAGTAAGGTTTTCATGCTTCTAAAGTGTATCGTGAATGAAGACATTGCAGGTTGAACTTTGAGGTCATAAAAATTTCGCTTTTTTGAAAGAATTTTTTTTTCAAGTGGTTTTCAAAAGTAACCACCAGTGAAAAAAAATTAGAAGCCAATCTTGTGTGGTGATAATGTTCACCATAAGAATTTGAGGAGAGCAAACAACACTATCAACACTATATTATACACTTTTGTTCAACAATAACAAACTGTTAGTATTTGATGAAACAAACTTTACCAGTGATTTAAAAAATGCATGCTGCACAAGGGAAGACGCATCATGTATGAAAGCTTAGCAGTGGATGCAAGCTTACATTAGAGTAAATTATATATTGTTTGAAAATGCAGAAATATGAAGTGCCCAAGAGTTTTTGCAAAGGACAGACGTCAGAGTTGTTTAATGTATTCTGAGTAGCATTGCATAGCTAAAAACCAACATTGTTGAAGGCTAGCAAGTATGCAAAGAAATTCATGGACAGACAGAATAAAACAATCTGGCACAGGTGGTGCCGTATGGTATATTTGTGCCTGGCGCCACCAGGCCTGTGCCAGGTTTTAAGGTTTGCGGGGGTAAGATTCACTTTTACAGGGGCAGGATTGTTGGTTTTATTATATGTTTGAAACAAATTTTTCTGGACACAACGCAAATTGGGGACACAAAAACATTAGGACGGCATTTCCCCCGAATGCCCCCCATGGTTACAGGCCTGGGTGCCACCCTTTCTATTTGCGCATTTGTTGTTTTCATTCCAGTGTGGAAGTACCTGGGAAACAGACCAACAGCATTATTTCAAATCACATCTAAACTACCGCAGTATGGTTAAAGACTTCTGCAATGAACTGATGCGCTTCATTTCATGTTATGATTGAAGTGTTAATCATATATTTGATAAAGAAATATCGTTTGTGGGAAAGCTGTGCTTGTTTAGCTGCATGTCTGCACAGCAAAGTGCTTTAAATGACCAAGCTTTCTGGTCTTCTTAGCCGTTGATCTGCCAATTTTATGGTCACCAGCATATACTCTCGTTAAACTTTTAAGGTGTATGTTTTAATACCTGGAGAAATTATCCACAAAACATGTTTCAGGGTTCCCACACGGTTTTGAAGAAGTACTGAATTGTGAAAGCGGTTTTCAAGACCTCGAAAAAGTATTGAATTTGGCCAAAATGTACATGAAGTATTGAAAAAGTATGGAAATTCTAAATTCAACCATTTGTTTATTAAAATTATTTTCTTCACTGCTGATGACAGTTCTGCAGATATTTTTTGCATTGTGTTCCATGAGTAAAATTTTCGAAAAATGAAGCTGAATGATGGTTTTAAAGTCCTTTAATTTAGTATTGAAAAAGTATGGAAAATAGCTTTTGAAAATGTGTGGGAACTCTGATGTTTGAAAGGGTTTATCCACTGATCAACTATCGTGAGGTTGCTACTGGTGTTGAATTTAATAAGCTACATGTTGAAGCGCAGTCTGTCCGCGTAAATTCTGCCGTAGCAAAGTCAGTTCACTCGGACTTTCCGCCACTTCAACTCTCTGCATTTTTGTCAGGAATTCTGCCCATCTTAGTTGAGTGTCTCCAAAGAGAAGAACACGCCTCCTTACAGTTTGAGGCAGCATGGGCCTTAACTAATATTGCATCCGGGACTTCTCAACAAACCCAAGCAGTAGTTGACGCAGGTATTTAAAACCTTTAAACCAGTACATTGATAAAAAGTGATTCCGTAGTGCGCGCGTGACATCTGTGATGTTTTTCGTACTTGTGTGATGTTCGCAATACTTTCCTTCGCCCGTGTTTTTTGCTGCTGCTTCTTCATCGCATGAACAGTTCTTTCAATCCACTGATAGCCGCACGAGATCTCGGGGCAGGTGTTGAGCAGCTATTCGATGGTCTCGTCATCCAGAACCGTCAGGCCATGCAGTCCATGGGGATGTCGATGGCTCAGACTAGCGTTTCTCAATTCATGTTGAAGCCTGCACCCCTTCCTTAAAGAAAAATCATTTTTGCACCCCTTGCACCATTCGATGTATTGTTTTTTGTATTATCATCGCTGACATCAATCCCTTCTCGCACCCCAATTGAGAACTGCTGGCTTAGACAGTGAAGGACAACGCCAGCGGTCTGTTCCTCTGCGCCACACAAGCCGCAGAAGGGGCCATGCCCATTTGTGTAAGCAGCAGCGGAAACGTCCGACACCGTTGCGGAGACGGTTAAGCCGGACCCACGCTGTTCTTTGTAGGGTCATTCCAGGAGGGCGGATGCCGATATCGGGGATGAAAGTGCGGAGTCTTATAGTGTTCTGCAGTCACTCGGCATCCTTCGGTGATCCGCCCAGAGTGCCGCACTTAACTTGTTGTCAAATGAACTGATGAATTGTTGTGCGGCGAGTACAAATAGGTGTCCCGATTGCGCTGCTGTTGTGCATTTTTCATTATGATTTAGCATGGTCTTATGCGATTGTGTCTTTCACGTCGTTGCGTGTTTTGAACAGGTGCTGTTCCGTTGTTCTTGAAGTTGCTCAACTCTGAACATCAAAACGTCTGCGAACAAGCAGTGTGGGCTTTGGGTAATATAATAGGTGAGCGGTGAGCGTTTTGGCAGCTGTGTACTGCTTGCTGACTTTTTTGTTTCTATAATGCGTCGTGCCCTCTTTTTGCAAACAGGCGACGGACCTGCCTTGAGAGACTACGTCATCAGTCTTGGAGTGGTACAACCGTTGTTAATGTTCATTAATCCTGAGATACCTATCAGCTTCCTCAGGTTTGTGTAACGTCGTTATTCATTTGTGCATTTACGTGCTGTTCGTTTTGGGATGGTCACTTGTTAGGCAGTGTGCTTTATTGAAAACATGAATGCCTGTGGTCTGAACTATGCGAATCAACTGCATTTACATGCAGTGTTACCTGAAATAGTCCTGTGCCTTTTCAGAACCATTGCAAAGCAGGCAGAGGGATGTTTTATTTCCCGACACGTTACAAAGGGCAGTGTGACGTGGTTCCGACACCATAAAATGGCTTTGTGCGCGCTTATGCGGAAGCTTAGTGCTGGGCAGTGCGTTGTCCTGACTTTTGCCTTCTGTGGCAAGCGTGCAGTTGAATGAGTGAAATGATTTGGTTTACGTAAAACATTCGGCCAAAGTTTTATATGACATGCGATTTTTAAGAAATAAGCAAGTAATCGAAGCAAAACGCAAGTCAGTATTCAGTTGAAAATTTTGTGATTGTACCAAAATTGATGAAAATATTATGGTGATTGCTTGTATCGCGTTCGAATAGTAAGATATCCAAAAATGTGTCTCTGTGAGTATCAAGGTGTCTAAACTTGGATTGTTGTAATGAGTGTAGCGGGGCAATTTTACTGCAACATTCCGGAACCAACAAAATATTTCACCAATAGCCTGTGAAAGGGAATGTCAAATTTCGCTTTAGGTTTAGTATGCGACTGATATATCTGATAGCTTGGCATCCATCGACGTTGCCAGGGGTGACGGCAAAAACAACCAGGTCTTTTTTCCTGAACCGTTCAAACATGCCGCAAGGTTTACGTTAACCTCGCCGTGTGAGAGCGTGTAATGTACGGCATTGCAATCACAGAGGAAGTGCTTTCGCCCTTTACCATTTTAATCATGCCATGAATCAGATGGGCTGTTCCCACAATTTTGTCGCGGGTACTTCTTGATCTGGGGATTGCTAAGGTACAAGTCTTCATTAGCTGAGGTGCTCTTACATCAGTGTTTAAAGCATGCATTCTTGCGAACTATTTCTCCATTGCAATCCTGTCTTTCTCGTGAAACATCGCGTTACATGTGAAATATTTTCTAAAGTTCGTGCTGCTCACAAGCCAGAGGTCTTGTTCATGTTGGAAGCCCTTGGAAAATCGCTGGGCTTCGCAAAGAATGCCAATGTGGGCGTCAGAATTGCTGACGCAGAACTTTCGAATAGGTATTCTCCTGCTGCTACCCTTTTTGTAGGCACATGCTTTCCTATGTGCAGTTACTACTGTAGAACATTTGTTGGTTCCTACCTGCACACGCGATAAGCACCGATAACAGGTTAACTTGCCTTTTCTGCGTCAGAATCGCAACGCTTTGCGAGCGGAATGCTTTTTGCTGTGGAAGATCTGCGCTTCCCCATCCACAGCACTGTAACTGTGAAGGCCACGTTAGCTGCTTGTGGTTTTTGCATTTTCACGGTTACGCTTTACTTGCAAAGACATAACAGTAGCGGTCTCCGCTTACCCGCATTAACGGTGAACACTTCAGCCCCTTCGTCTCAAGACGTACTTGCGGCCCCACATTTGGGAACCCCTACTTATGACACAAGCAAAGATGACTCCCAATGGCTATGACGTGTGATGGGTATTGCGATTAAAGAAAAAAGCACATTCCGAAGCCATATTTGAGAAACCGCGTTCTTACGTGTGGAATCATAGCAATGCATGTCTGCTCCTTGCGAATATGTATATCGTATCCAAAGTTCTTCACGTCCTTTCGTTTTCATCACTAATTGAAGTAGTAAGTAATAGACAGTTAGATAATTAATTGTATATGTTTGCTTGTTGCAGTGACCCTGACGCTTTTGTTTTCATTTTATGTTTAAATACCTTAACACGTATTGGAGGTTGCGTATTTTGAACGTGCGGAGCTCATCAGTGGGACCAAGTCCAGAGCTATTGCCAGCTGCCTGTCCAACCTTGGTGCCAGTTTAAACGTGAATGTATTGTTTAATCTGTTTCAAAAAACATGTAACGTTTTTATAACTTTTTTTAATATGCCTTTAGCGGTAGTAGTATTTCACAGTAATTCGCAGCTATGCAAAACCGGAGAACTGTTCTTATATCGTTGGTTCAACTTAACACTGTTAATTCGCTGGATTGGTGGCCTCAGCAGTGCGCATGCGCATAAGCCCGACCAAGATACTAAGCCGCTTGTTCATTGCAGAAACGTTACTTGGGTAATTGTCAACCTGTGTCGGAACAAGGATCCTCCACCTCCTGTTGAAACAATCCAAGCTCTCTTGCCAGCGCTCTGCGAGCTCATCCATCACCCGGATACTAACGTAACGTTTTTTTTGTTCTACTTTTCTGAATGAGTTCTTGCTTTCCAAACAGACTCTACTTTATTAGGAACTGACGATGCTTTTTTGAGTGAAACTAAGACTCCGTTGCAAATAAAGTGTGATATGATTTCTGCTGGAGACGCCTTAATTGCAAAAGTTAGTGACGCAAATATTAATATGGAGGAATTATCATCGCATGGAGTCCTTTCCGTGGTCAAAGCTGATTCCAGTGCAATTCAGTGCGAAAAAGCGTTGCCGAATGAGTTGTATGTATTGTATAGAAATATAAACGTCAAATTAACCGCAGTGGGCGATGCTATTCTCATAAAATGAGTTCAAACTTCTAAGGAAGTTTAAATAACAAAACATATCGCACCGGTGCTACCAAAACATATCAGCACCGGTGCTTATCTTCAGTCCATCCTCAAATGTACGATTAGCATTGATGTTCCTCGTTGCCACAAGTTTGTACAGCTGAACATAGTTTCCATATTAATTTATTGAAAGTAGATTAGATTGAATCAATCATTTATGTTAAATTGGCCATGGTCTTGTTTTATTTTAGTTCAACCAGTTTTAGGCCAGTACTTTTCAACCATAGAGTAGTTTTTCGAGTGAACCACGGAGCTAGGTGAAAAAATATGTGATAAAAGAGTTTATCTCAACATGCAATCTAGACATCGTGGGAGCACATTCATTTATGATCGTCGCAGCGTAGCTCCATCAAAAGCATTGAATTCATCATGCTTTCTCTTCAAATACTCTACGTAACAAATGTTACTGATGCTCGTACATCTGCAAGAATAAATGAACTGTATGATTGTGTTCAGTGTCAGCAAGTTTCTGATTGAGACTTGCGTGTAAGAATGAATCGCTACGTAGAATAATGTGTGCATGTTTATGCGTATAAAACGTAGCCTATATTAACAAGATAGTGGGCCAGCTACACAATTTTTACCAGGAAGCTATCTGGGCCACTCAAGGAAAAAGGTTGAAAAATTCTATTTTTGGCTGTTGTAATTGTTAGTCTGGGCATTCATGAAAAAATAATACAGTGCAGATTGTTGTAAAATTTGACTGCCATGCTCGGATCAACTGCATGTCAATAATGTTTTATGGTCTATCTTTATGAACGTGCACGCGGTGTGTCGACTACTGGTTTTCTTTTAGTGCCATTAACAATGAAAACAATTTCTCTTTTTTTAGATTTTAGTCGACACTGTGTGGGCGCTCTCTTACCTAACCGATGGTGGAAACGAATTAATTCAAATGGTTATCGATTCTGGGGTAGTGCCATATTTGGTTCCTCTTTTAACCCACAACGAAGTTAAAGTTCAGGTGAATGGTGACTCATCTGTCGATCGTCGCGTGTGCGCTCATTTTGTGGCGCAATAATGTTGTCCTTCCTGTGATGAAGACGTGAAGTTTGTTGGTTTCAGATTTCGCTGAATATTCGAGAGCATACATTGCTATTTACCAGACTAGAATGATGTTTCTGATCAATATTGCTTTGATGCGAAAAACCAATGTCGTGCTCTTTTGTTTAAATTTCCGAACTAGTTTTGCTCAAGCTGCGATGAATAATTGACTGTGCTCGGTATCGACGAAGGGAATTTTCGCTTCTTTAAGACCTCAGCAACACGAAGTGTGTGTTTAACCTTTAGTGACCTTCCCGACCGCGCGGGCTGTGAGCACTCGACGCTCAAGTAAATTTTTGGCCCCATCTGTGCAGTGTTTACGGTTACGATCGGGTCGCCGAACACATTTTCTAGGTTTTGCGCCCGCGTTTTTCCAAACCGTTGCCGTGTACGCGTTTTTTATCTAGCTGCAGAATTGCGCGACGTTGTTCGCTTGACGCTTCACCCAAGGCCTCCTAAATAGACATGTTTAGGAGGCCGTGGTTCGCCACCCGCTGATCAGTCGCTGTCGGCTTGATCACGCGCGTTTGTATCGTGAATTCATCGCGTGCGTTCGCAGACGGCAGCGGTTCGAGCTGTTGGGAATATCGTGACGGGCACAGACGAACAGACGCAAGAAGTCCTTAACTGCGGCGTTCTGAAACACTTTCCCGCTCTTCTTTCCCATCACAAGGAGAAAATCAACAAGGTAATCGTCGGAACGAGCCCCGGAGCGCTGTAGCCCTTGAAAGATGTCCGCAAAGTTGAATCGTTTGTACAATGGAAAGTTTCTGTTGCGTGACCAGGGAAAAAATTGTTCGTTTTGACAAAAGACTAAATTTCACCACAAAATTGGATTTCTTCGGAAGACGTTTAACTGCATTTTGGTGAAAGCAGGCCAATGAAAACGTCTAACTGATGACAGATGGTCATGGTGCGCTCTGCCCTGGGTCAAGTATTCTTGCGTATGCTTTAGCTACAGTCGTGTATGGTTGTCAACGGTTAAAACGAAGTCGCCTTCGTTTAATAACACGAAAACTTTCCCTTTAATCTTCTGTTTGCCGAACTCGTTGGATTCGAAAACCCGATTCTGGAAGCGGAATGAAGCTAGTATGTTATTTCCATTTGCATTGTGTCAGACCAAAGCTGAGATCATAACAAATTGCTCAGGGCGTACTTTCTTCGTAGTTCTCTGAGAAAGCACCAAAAACAAGCAAAGAGCCACGTTTTTTTGTTCTTTTTCAAATTGAAAATGTCGCATAAAGGCTGCGTTGGAGCTCCGCCTCCCAACAGGAACTTGATTTAAGCTGAAACGGCGGACCTTCTTAATTTGAACGTTGAAATCCAAGCCATTTCAATGGCTTTACGAATTCTCTGGATGACTTACAAGTTGCACAGGGGATTAACCTTATTCAAGTCATCAGTAATTCAAATAACATTCAACATGGATCGATCTAATCCCCTGCTCCTGCGTCGTTCGGCGGCACTCTGAAAAAATGGTACCAATTGTTTGGATTTTAAAGACCCTCACTGTTGCAGAGTTTAATACTGTTTCGCTGCTGCTATCTAAAGCTCACCGGTCATCATGTTACTTCTGCTGACAGTTCGTGTGGTTTGTCAATGCGTGTTCACTTGTAATGGTCGACTGTCGCTTCCAGGAGGCTGTCTGGTTCCTGTCCAACATTACCGCCGGCAATCAAGCGCAAGTTCAGGCAGTGATCGACGCTGGATTGATTCCGCAGATTATCATGCATTTGAACAAGGTAACCCCGGATTGGCGCTTATTCTCTGGCACGCACAAATGTGCCCGGGATGTGTTACTAATCCGTTTGTCAGTTATTTTTTTGACCGCAACCTTCGGCCGACCTCCACCAATACGGGTTACCGTGATGGACAAGAGCAGCGCGGAACATCTCGTTTGCGTGCAAGTTGAATAATACCTGTCAGGTTGTGTCCGTGAGAACAGCATACGCATAAGGAAAACAACTGTTTCTGCCAGCCTTATTGGAAGCGCGTGCCGATTGACCTACTTGTTCAGGTTCAGTTTCACTGTACTCACTTTTTGCACTCCCTCTGAAGTGTCACTAGTAGTGTCAGCAGCGCTAATTTTCCGCTTGCTTGCGCTGGGATTCGAGGGGTGTAGTGGGGCGGGAACGTGTGGAAACGGCGTTCCCACACTTTTTTCATGTTGTCTTTTGTAGTGTAATCAAAGTGAATACTTCGTTGAGTACTGATTCAAAAATGAGTGTGGAGTGCTGTTGAAAATGGCTAGTTTTTTTGCGTGAGTTCCCACACTTCTTTTTGTAGCACTACGCCACCGCGGGTCACGCGACACTTTCCCAGTGAATGCTGTGTTGGTGGCGAGTCAATAGCGACACCGCACGTTAATCCTATCCACCCACCCGCAACATAGCCGAGGTGCGCGCTCAACTCACTGCGCCACTTCGTCGACATACTTGTTGTTGCCTGGTTTCACGGCTATTCAGCCAGCGGCTCCTTTTTTACTTTCATTGTGTTGATTTTATTTAGTCATTTATTTTTGTTCTAAGACAAGATTTGAACCAAACAGGCCGCGCCAGCTTCTCACAGGTCCGCGTTTCTTTTTCGCTAGAGCGACTTCCAAACTCAGAAAGAAGCTGCTTGGGCAATCAGCAACTTGACAATTTCCGGCAACAAAGAACAGGTGGCGTACGTCGTCGAACAAGGTGTCATTACGCCCTTCTGCAACCTGCTCACCGCTAAGGACAATCAGGTATCGATCGAAAACCTTTTACAGCTGATCGTTCTCGGTCAGTGATTTGGTCGCTCGCTTTTGGAGTAGACGTCTGAAAAGGCTTGTGCGCATATTGCCGGTCACAAACTTGTCTTGAAAGAAAAACGCCGCTTGAAGTACGCGGGTCGAGAAGACAGAAGTCACGTCGCAAAGACATACAATCATTGCTGGGTTTAGAGCTGTGTTATTTCCTGTGTGTAGTTAAAAAAAAACTCTGGCAGTTTTCGGCCGGTCATCGGATATGTACAGAACCGTCGCCAGAAAGTTTTCAATAGGGGGGCTTTGCGTTTGTGCGGGGGGGCTTGACATTCTAAAAATTGACAAAAACTCCACTGATTT
>JGI24158J21664_10007879_pt1 | contig 14155 bp, 13 predicted proteins | sample Ectturendosymbi3_FD_21664 | JGI IMG/M metagenome (IMG submission 21664) | reverse complement strand
TGCCGATAAAGCACGGCCAGTCGATATACAACTAGTCACAGATTTAAGGAAAACAAGCTTTTAGAAAAATGTCCGTACCAGGACCAAGCAGTTACGACTAGATTCCTAGCAAAAACAAATTCGATCAGAAACAACGGAATTTTACAAGCCAAAAGAACTTCGACTGCACGATAATGCACATTACATTTCAAAAGTCAAAGACCACGCGGCGAGCTGCTACCAACAGTCTTCTTCGGCTCGCAGGCGCTGCACTAATCAACGCGTGAGGAATGTGCGACATTTCGCTGGAGGAATTGCTTGGACGTAACAGGCATTATTTTCATGTCTTGGCAAGATATTGTGTATATAGAGTTGCTTTATTGTGTGACAAATTTTGAGCACTTTTAAACTTGAAATAAAGTAGCAGTGGTTGAAAATGCAAAAAAGTGTCGACTGTACCCCACCTTCCCCTATTTGCACTTTTCACTGAAACTTTTCGCGCCTAATATCTCAAAAACTAGAGCCAATTTGAAACAAATAAGTGCATATTCGGTTTCAGCGACCTCAATATATCCTAAAATCGATCTCACACTCCGTGCCAACATTTTTTTGTTGACCAGTGATCCTGCCAGGTAGGCCTAATCTTCAAGACGAGGTGTAGCTTCAGAAATGATCTGAAAATGTGCTGTTGTACAATAAAGTCTAGCAACTGTCATAAAAGCGGTTTTACCGAAATACTTTTTATTCGCTTTGTTCTAAACGTTCGATGAGTAGCTATTTGAATTAAAAGTTTATGTTACAGATTAATCTAAGTTTCTCTCAATGGTGCAGAGGTGTAATAAGAGAGAACATTATACTCATGATTCATACGTCAATAATTTTGAGGGCTGTGGGAAATGAAACAACTTTTTTAATATTGGTACTACGGTGCTACACTGTCTTTCGTATGATGAGAAGTTCTCATCAGAACTAGCCTCATATTTTTGACAGAAAATGGCAAGTTTTGGAAAGGAATACGTTGAAGAAAACGAATTGAAGAAAGCGCACAAAGACAGTGAAAGAGAAGCTAAAAATGTCGTTGCTTCCGAGAAAGATGAAAGCGTGAGAAATGCTCTAAAAAAATGTGACTCTGAATTGAACAAAACTTTACAGGAGAGCTACAAAGATTTCGTCACCAAAAATAAATCGAACAAGGTTATGAAGGTTCAGTTTCCAAATGCTGTTATGTTTTTCGGTATCAAAAAACCTGCGACATATATTGTTTTAGGAAAAAGCAATACTTGAAATTACTAACAGGCGACTGACGGCAGAAAAAAATTACAAGGAGAAAATGAGTAAGGTAAGTTGTACATTTTATTGCATCAATCCATTTGAACATGAGAAGGTAAAGTATAAAAGTTACCCTAACGAAATTTCAAAAAAAAGTTTGATGAGTAACGTTCACTGAGCAAGGAAATGTCCATTTATTGCTATTTCAACGGAGAAAGAAAATTTGAGCATATAATTTCATTGCAGTTAATTTGCATCGCACTTAGGAAAAATTATCAAATAATGGATGTATGTAAACCAGTGTTTCCCAACCTTTTCGGTGTCATGGACCCTTTTGACCACTTGGATGAAAGCTGTGGATCCCTTAATGAACCAGTTAAAACACTGCTCAAGAACATGTGGCCTAATCGGGCAAAAACAGTTTTCAAATTAATTTTAAAAGTACTTAGAAATAACGTTTAAAGCTGATTGTTTCAGTAGCTGCATTTTTATGGACTGTGTCGAGCTGTCCTATCAAAAACTGCACAAGTTGCGTATTTCTCAAGTTAGTGGTGGTTAAATGGTCAATTCGGCCTTGGTTGACGTGCAACAAAAGAATTTGCCCAATTTGGCCTGGTGAACTGTCATGAAACAAAGGGAAGGGAGACCTATCTTGACCCGTGGATACCTGTCGAGTAACAAAAGGATATACTACCAATTTAGGCATGGGCAGACCACCTGTGATATTTACTTATACAGCAGCACCAGTATTCTGCAGCATTGTAACTTATTTGTGAGCTAAACCACATGGATATTTTAGCCTTAAGGACCTTATCTGGCTAAAAATATCCTTAAAAATATCATATTTTCATGTATCAACCTAATTAACTTCTGTTGCGTGCAGAACCACAAGTTTTGAAGTTAATTGCTAAACACTTTAAAGGAAATGTCAATGCCGTGGGTTGCTACTTGGGTGGTAAAAAAGAACAAAATAGGTCGGCAAAGCTGAGCGGGAAAATCGAGGAACATCGCATATAGTACAATCATTAATTAACACGTGGAAAGATCATACTTTCAATATTACTCTGTGCGTTACGTCTGTCAAACCACTTCTCTTCACAGGTATCCAGAGAGTGAAAAATGGATTGTTCTACAAAAGTAACAGTGAAAGTTTCATAGAAAGTTGTTTTATTTATGATGTCATTAAACACTGAAAAGTGCCGCTATAAAACGATTTCGTCACTGTCATCCCTGATATCTGGTTTGTTGCAATTATACGGTTGGATGCGATGACCACCCGTGGAAAATTTGATTACTGTTTGGCCATCATATTGTTAATGGCATAGCAAACAAGTCTCTACGTAAATACCATAGTTTGCACATGTCGGGCTTGGGTTTAGCAGGAAAATTTTATATTTTGTCATTATTTGTGAAACACATGAGACCACGGATTTGTTATTTTCTTCATGACAACCACAAAGTGCATGCACAGTGCTTGCAAGACCTTCACACTCCTTCGATTTGCTTTTTTGTCTTGCTTAAAGCAAGGTGCTTGTAGTTGTTAGCTTTTGTCCAAACGTGGCAGGTCTTTTGTAGGTAATTATTGCGTTCATATTTAAGTCTTTTTCTCTCTCCGATAAAATTGGCAGATGGGTGAAAGATGTAACATGATAACAATGAGATCAATTTGTAAGAACGACTAAGTCCACCAAAATGTGGCAAGAAAGATAACCCACAGGTTTGGGCTACAGGATGATGTGAGGTGTGCTCTTTCAGAAATCATCCTCGTATAGATAAGGCACTCAGGAACAGCGTCAAACTTCCCATTAAATTTGATTGAATGACAACTTGCATACCTTTCATGCGTGAACATGTTCGTTCATACAGGCAAGATCTTCTGTCGCCCTCTAGCCTGAATTCTAGCACGATTGCCAGGTTGGAATTTTAATGCCAAATTCCAGACATCTGGCCTTATTCGAAATTGATTTGGCATGAGAAATTGCTGTTTTGCAAGCTTTTGGTCTTTTTAGTGGTGTTGACGGAACAAAAACGTTGTTTGGCAATTTTTAAAACCTGTCTGTTTTGAGCTTAAACTTTTAGATTCGTTTCAGCCTGCTTGACGTTTGTTGAAGCGCTTTGGCATATTTTGATTAGCGATTTAGAATTTTTTCACCGTCCGTGGGTTCCCTTTGACCGCAGTTTGTAATAAATATTCTGTGGAATTGAGACATGTCTAACATCTCAGACGCTTCTGACCCAAATTCAAAGTAGTTAACAAGTATGCCATGGTACATGTTGTTATTTTCATAACCAGTATTTTATTGTTTCAAACATTTATAGATACTTTTTAGAAGCATTTTCTATTTGAAGATGGTACTTTTCAAGACTGAAATTATTTTTAGATTATATGCAATAATTCTAGGCTTAGTCCCATGGCAATATTGTATTTCTGTCATTGCTCATCAGAGTATTTTAAAACCGACATCCATCAACCTGTTTCGGCTTGTTTAGCTTGTTTTGAAGCTATTTGGCAAAATTTGATAAGTGATTTGCTATTTTCAGTCCATCTGCAGCTGGCAACTCTGGATTCTGGACTTACGCTCAATTTGTCATTTGCAAGCTAGACCGTCACGGCGCGTAGTTTGAAATTTTGCTTTATTGTTTTCATCTTATATTTAAAAAGGCCATTGACCCATAAAAATCCTTCTGTAGACCCCTGGGGGTCTATGGACCTCCGGCTGGGAACCTCTGATTCAAATTACTGCAGTGGCATTTTTACAAAACAGTTGAGATATGGTGTCTCCGACTGCTATCTATTGAAAGGAATCCTTTCACAGCAAAGAATCAGACACTAACGAACATATATTTCGCCTACGATGTAGGCATCATCAGCCCTTATTCAAATGGAATCTCAAGTTTTCAAATAGACAAGGTAAAATTGACACTATAATAATCATGTTATCTTTTTCATTTGCTAACGATCGAGTAAAACGCTTGACGGGAAATAAATCAAACTTTATACAAAACCGCGTCTCTCACACAGTTTTGAAATCACGTTAACTGATGGTACGTTGAGTTTCACATTTTTTCTTAAAATTTCATTACGCTGTATTTAACATGCACAAGGAAACGTGAACTTTTATTTCATGAGATTGAAACAACAAAGCAAGTACACTCAGGGAATAAATGAGTTGTGCAAACAACATCAAAACCAAAATATGAAAACCAAACATGTATTATCGATTGATTTTTGTATTTTTGTATGACCAAGTTTTAACGCCGTTCTGCACTGTCCCGAAAAAGTTATTTTTATAGACAAAAAACTTTTGCAGGCAGTGGAAAAGTACATGGAAAAAGATGAGTTGGAAAAACTTCATTCGGAGCAAGAAAACGAAGCACTTGCATATTACAAAAAAGGATCTCACCATCCTCAGAATGAGTTTCAGTTGTCTGAAGAGAATCTAAAACAAGCACTAAAGATTTACAATGAATGGGCCAAAAACATGAATATGGAAAACAAGGTACAACTATTTTCCACAAACGTTTAAACAAGATCAGAATTTTAGACAATGAATTGATAATTATCCTTTCATTATCTTTTTCGTAAAACATTCCTAAAATCCACAACACTAGGAAAGATTACATGAGCTTTGAAATGTGGAGTCAGCAGTTTTTTTCTGGCTGTTACTAAGCTCTGGAGCATATATCAGTTGTGTAAACTCAGTTTCAAACTGAACAATGAAATTACGAAAAACATTTAGCCTATTTATTGACGAATATGCAGGGTGTTAATTTACAGAAATACCTTCAAGTTAATATTTTTACTGAAACTAAAAAATGAAACTATTTCATTTTTTCAAAGCTGGTTGGTCTTCGAATGTTTTCACCTTAACAAATGGCAGTCTGTTAGCCTAACATAAAACATTGTTATTTTAATTGTTTGCAGAATGAGTCGATGATGGTTTCAGTATGTTATTTATATAATGCTTTTAAATATTTTGGCAGAAGCGTCTGGAGGAAGCATTTGAGAGACTCTTGGCAACGAGCAAACACGAGTATTCAAAAGCATTGCGCGAGGTATCTAACGTTCACACCTATGCTTTGCAAAACTTTTCAAAACTCGTTTTGCGGCAAAAATCGGCGATGTGATAAATCGGCCAATGAAAAATAGGTTTAGGGGCCAATACCAATAATGATAATTCACATTTTTGAAATACCTGTCCATATGCAAAAAACTTGATAGTTTTTTTGGAACACTCAAACTTGATTACATATTATCATAGGTTCAGAACATCACAATTTCAAGTACAGACAATTGCTGTAGAAGCTCTAAGATTTGCTGCAATCTTTCAAGCAATCAGCCAACAGGGCTCTGCTTTAATAACTTTGCGATGATTCAGACTTGTGCATAACTTTTTCAAGTTACTAATTTCCACAATAGCGATGACGCTGAATCAGTGAGCAAATCTAACTTCGTCGCCTTTGCGAAGACTTGTTACTTTCAACAACGGAGATATGGACACAGGGATTGTTAATTTTTTAATCACAAGCGCAGTGGAAAATCATGTTGGATCAAAATGTAACTAGGGTAAAACACAAATGAATATTCCGATTGAGCATCAGCAAATTCTTTCACTTCTTGATCAAAAAAATTGGTCAGAAACCTGCTAGAGATTTTTACTTGAAGACGAAGCAAAACTTAGAACAACTCAGCGGAAAGTTTGCATGAATTCTCTCTTCATAAGACACAACTTTCTCGAAGATACAACCGTCTCAAACTTCTGAAGATTGCTTTTCGTTAGAGTGAAGACTGGAATTAGCACATTTTATAAAGCAAATAAGTTATGATCTTGAAAGCCATGACGTACGTAATTATTATACCAATCGCGAAGAAGGTCAAGAAGCTGGATTTCTAACTTCATTTCAACTGTTTCAACACACTACTTCAACATGATTTTTACAATTTTTTTACATAGATTTACATAATTAAAACATAGTTTTTGCTACAGTGCTCCAAATACTTCTTTAAATTATATTTCCAGTGATGTTACACCGAACATTTTAAGCGTACCATAAGTACAGTTTGTTTAGGTCCGAAAAGAACGTTACCTTCGTCCCGACATCCTACAGCAACATCACGACAGTATCTGGGGAAAAATCAGCTCAACCATTAATGAACAATTGCCGCAGAATAGCTTCAAAGACGGATACTTTCAAGCCATTAAATTGGCCATAGAAGAACTGTATGAAACGGAGAAGCAAAACAACGAAGCTAACAAATCCATTCGGAAGAAAATTGTAGAATTTTTTCAAGAGGCGAGACCAATTCTTGAAGGAATAGCTGAGGTTTTGAAGGTACTTTTGGAAGTAGTAAAGATGATAAGACAGTAAAATTTATGTTTTTCCAAGTCATATTCAACTGGCTTTCCGAAATATGTTTGTTGTTGTTTGTGGGTTTGTTGTTTGGTTCTTAGCCACTTCCGTTCGTTGTTGATGTGTCTCACTTTATGCTAATCCGCAAAGATTTGTCGATGATTGATCTGGTCGGAAAAGAAATGTCTTTTGTTGTTTACGTTGTGCGTTGTTATTAATGTATGTAAATGTCTTTTTCAAAGCTCAATCTTTATCCGAAAATCTCTGAAATTCGTCTTTCACCTTCACATGTAAATTTGAATGGAAAAGATGTTTGATCAACTGGTCTTTCATAAAACGTTTTTCCAAGCAAACTTTTCCGTTGTACATGAACTGTAATTTAACCGTAATATTTCCTGAAAAAAATTATAGGATTACCAATACTACGTTACATTTCGTGATGAAAGTCTCAATGGAAGAAATTTTTTGGCAATGTCGATATGTAAATATGCTTGATTGTCAGATTAATTGTAATCAGCATTAAAAGTGTATCGTGCTACTGATCGTGTGTGCAGCAGTCTCGGGTAAAGAATAAAACACCCCTAATTTGATTTCAAAAATTGACATGGTGCGCAGAAATGAGTAGTATATGAAATACATATGATCCTTCTGAGGTGAAGCCATTTCAACTCCTTGTACTGAAGATTGCGATTTTATATACTGTACTATAAGCACAGTCTAGGAAATCACTATGAAAACTTTCACTGAAAAAATTTGGAAGTTTTCACGGATTTTGAAGTACCACCCACGAATAAGCATATTCTAGGAAAAGCTCTAACGTGAGTGGTGCTTCAAAATCCGTGAAAACTTTCAAAATTTTTCTGCGAAAGTTTTCATGCGAAAGTTTTCAATATTGGTATCGCAGTTGTCTCTGAATGTCTGTCATCTGAGAGCTCATTATCCAGTAAAACTCCCAGATTTTTGTAGTAGTTAACAGGTTTTACGGTTTGACCAGCCAGTGTTAGCAATGGAGTGACTGTGCTTTTTGCACATTTAGCCTTAAACGTCACACAAACAGTTTTACTGCAGTTGAAAATAGTTCCATGCGATTCTGCGTAAGCCTGACACACATCAAGTATTCTTTGCAATCCTCTTACACTTGGGCAAAACACACAAATATCGTCAGCAAACATTAAATTATTTAACAAAACTTCATCAATATAACACCCTGCTTTAATGTTGTTTAGTTCAGTGGATAAGGATCCATCATCCAAATATACAGCAAACAAGTATGAACTCCATACCCCTCCTTGTCTAACACCATTAGTCGCATGAAACGGTTCATACAAATGGTTGCCCCGTTTTATTTGCATCGTTTGTTCCTTGCACCAATGTTTTAATAACAGCAAAAAACGCGTTGGGACCTTTCTTTGAATTAATTTCGCAAATAATTTCATGCGTAGTACTCGATCGAATGCTTTTAAAGCATCTAAAAAAGCACCATGCGCTGATGAACCATTTCTTACGAAATATGATACAGTTTGTTAAGCACAAATGTACACTGATCAGTACCATGACTAGCCTTAAAACAAATTGATTATCTGTGGTTCCAAAGAGTGGAGAGATGCTAAATAAAATGAATTGTGCAAGTAGCTTTGACACCACTGTGGCAACAGCCACAGGTCTGTAGTTTGATGTGTCAGTCAAATTCCCATTTGTGTTTTTGCATATGGGAAACTACAGTTTTTGTTTTTGCATATGGGAAATATAGTTGTGTTCCAGCAGGAATTGGGTAGGAAGCCGAGAACAATACACATATGAAACAGTAAATTAAGGAAAAACATAGTGATTCACCTGCATGCAGCATGTGCTCTGCAGAAACAAAATCAGGCCCTGGTGCCTTGTTCAAGGGCAGCTTTTGAACCAGTGATGTCAGCGAAACAACAAAATACATAGGCATTTCAGTACCGAGAAAGTTTTCCTTGCAGTCTATGCTATGCTCCACAAACTCTGCAAACTCATTTGCAGAGTTATCAGAGTTTAATACTCCCTTGTAATAGTCTTTCCACATTTTAACAATCGCTGAACCACCATTTATCCCACCCAGCAATGTTGGTAGTGATGGAGATCTGGTTTTGTTGTTGACCTTCTGCCAAAATGCCTTATCGGTTTTATCAGCCTGCAGTGCAGCAGCTAGATCATTGGCTTTGTGTATTTCAACATCTTTGCGGCATTGCCGCAGTGAATATTTGAAATCATGTTTTGTATTAACCGTGTTCCTGTATATGCCACCAGTCTAGAGTCTATTGTAGTTTACCCAAAGCCAGAAGTCTGCCTTTGCAATTTGATGTTTTGATTTGACCACCGAGTTCCAGCCCGGAATGTTAAATTTGCTTGTAATTTAATTTGAGTAAATTTATATAATTTTGAAGTCCGCTGAAAATACATATTTCTTTTGTGCTTTCCTCGTTCCAGTGACTTCTGGAAATGGGAGATCTTAACAATGTCATGTTTTGGAAAAGAGCATTTGTCACCAAACTTGAAAGTGACGGCTGGTTTTCCTGTGGTAGAATTATTTCTTCCTCTTCAAAAATTTCCCTTCGTATTCTCCAGTTATGCATCAATACTCCCAATAAGTCCAATAGTAAGGAATTATTTTCTTGCCATTGAGGCTTACAAGCACATCATCTCCATCTGATATTCTACACTTGGCAAGTCATCATCACTGTTCTCATCACAAATGGCTTGTATTGTTGAATGGTTGTTACACCTATTTCATCCATGTTATATGTTCTATCTGGGGGAAACTTGCGTTTGTAGATACCCGTTGCTAAGTTGTTACGCAATTCTTGCACAGAGTGCATTTGCATGAGATATAGATGTTGCTTCTGTTGATCACAAGGATGTGTTGTTTCTTTTCATAAAATTTGCTAACCAATCTCTACCAGAACGTTTGTTAACCGCCAAAGAATGGAGCATAGCAATGTTGTTTTGCAAAGTTAATTCATATGCCAGCTTGCAATACTTGTGAGAAGTAAGACCATGATATCGTTTTGATAGTTCCTTTACTTGTTTCACGAAATCATTTTCCATTTCTTCACTAAAGATTTAGAATTTATCACTGAGAGCACTATAGCCATGAAGGTGTTTCTCTCCGGAGGCCAGTCGGTCATTGAACCTTTTTGAAGAATGGCGATTATTTTCGTATGCCTTGCAGCTTCTCTAACTGAAGTGCCTTTTGTTACAGCTTTTGTAGCGGCTGCCATAACATCTTCCGAAACAGAAGCACGATTTGTTTTTATTTTTGTTAGTCTAGGCATTTTTTACGATTGCAATGATTAAAAACAACAGGAACTAAATCAAACAAACAACTAGTAACTTGTATCAAATGGGGTAAGTTGAACCCAGTGGCGCAGCCAGAATGCGGCCAAAAAGGCCATGCCCCCCGCCACGAAACAAACTTGCTAAGAGTGTTACTGGAGTTTTGTATCAATTTCCAACTGTCAAAAAGACGTCGGTTACCGCCGACATCATTGCCTGGCCTCTCCCACACACGCTTTTGGTTGCGCTACTGACTGAACCATGGTTCAGCTTGCAAGACTTGAATGTTTCAACTTATCCTAAAAGATAAATTTAACTTGGAAATTAATTTATGTCAAAGCAGTGATGTCCAGATGCGCAAATACAAGGTGATAAACTCTAAAAACAGCAAAGTACAGTTTCAGGTTTTCATTTTGAGCTTACAAAAACACTTCCAACCAGGCAGATTTTTTCTCCAAGTAACTTTGGACCTGAGTCATAAACCAAAATGCAATCGTAACAGATTCCAAGCAATAGGTGTCGCACATGAATTTCTGGACCGCTTTATTCAGTTAAACCATGGGTGGGGAGCCTGCAGGTCAAATCCGCACTAGTGAACATTTGACATGGCCCGCAAAACGAAGCTCCATGATAAGCAGGTGCTCCATGATAAGCATGTACTTAGATAGTAAGTCAAAAGAAATCACTCTTCCTCATAGTTAGATAAAGGTATACTTTTAGGATAAAATCAATCGTTATTTGCGGGCCGTCAGCGATAATGCACAATTCATACGGCCCGTGATATTAAATAGGTTCCCCACCCCTGAGTTAAAACAAGGAGTGGTTCAAATTACCTGCCGGTTCAACATACCACGTTTTCCCCTACAGGTTTACTTCTCATTGCTGTAAACAGTTTTGGGAGAGTGTCTAACTTTCTTATTTTTCCACTGCCAAGAAAAAACGCTTGGTACTTTGCGAAGAGTGAAAATGTAACTTCAATCGACAGTGTCAAATAAAGCGCTTTTGTCCGGTTCATGTAATGTGAGCAGAGCATTCACCGTGAAAAAATCAGCAAAGACAAGCAAGGATTTGTTGAAATGGTGGTTGATCGCTTTGATCGCGATACCAGACGTTTGTAGCTCTTGTTTCTAAGTGACGCTGACATGTCTCCAGAGATAAAATAAAGACGTAAGTTGTGGTTTCGTTAAATACCACGGCATTGCTTTAAAATCTGCAGATAGTGTATTCAGCAAGTTATCGTCATATACCTGGCTATTGCTGTCGACGAAGAGCGTTATTGTGACTGTTGCCGCAATATGGGGCAAGATACGGGACATTACTGACTAGAGACAAATGGTTTGTGATGCCATTGTTCACACTGATGAGGATATGCTGCAGCGAATATGCCAACAAATCGAGTATGCCCTCATGTGCCTCATACAGCTAATGGTGTCCATACAGAGATGTGATAAATGAGGCAAAAATAAACTTTGACACCCACTGTTTAAAATAGAACAAACCTAATTAACAAATCGTTTCAGTTGTCCTTGTAAAAAAAAATTAAATTTGCAAAGAGACTTTATCTGCACGAGTTTCAGAATTTTTGTTGAACTGGTTCAACTTTGATTTGGCCTATACACCAGACGTGAAGAACCGTTTATTACAGTGGACAGCATTTATTGTGGAATATCACTTGCAAGCCCTAGGCACTTCAAAATTTTATCCAATGGTGAAACGGCAGCGAAATACACGTTTTTGTTTTCATATGCAGTTCCAAGAAAATTGGGATTACGAATAGTGTGACGTGGGTTGCAGTAAATAGTGAAGCGGGCGTGGCCTGCGGGACTCTGTATTCCCCATCCATTTTGCTGGATCAAGGGTGGGCAAACTATGGCCCGAGGGCTGCATGCAGCCCGCTAAACATTTTTTTGCATTCCTACAATGAACACTTTTATTATTTTTTGTGCTGGTCGACCATCACTGACATATCGCAAGTAGCTTCCACTCGAAAAATATGCAGTACGATTGTCCATCAGTGCGTAGTTGTCTTAGTACGAAAATATAGATCTACAATCTATAATGCAATATAAATAAGTTTAAAACATTATGAAAAATTGTTTTGTATAAAAATAAAACTGATGTAGGAAATATATTAATACTGTGATAAATAAAATCAAATATGGCGATAAAACGCAGGAATCATACAATAAAATGCCACCCTACAGCTAAAGTAAACTGAGGTTAGGTGTTAAAGTTTTAAATATATCCAAAATTAAATATATTAAAATATAAGACATTTTGCATAAAAAAGTAAAGGTAGAACATGGCGTTATCGGAAGAGCAAGCCGTACCTGTTCGGAAAAATGCATAAGGCGGTTGAGAGTTGCCAGAAATGTTAAGCAAACATAATAAAAGTAATATCATATTTACCGGTACGTTATTTATAAAAGCATGGAAAGTAGAGCGAAACGTCGAAATAATTGTGGCAAGAAAGTGATAAGTGCGCGTATGTGTTTATATGTGATATTGTGTTTAAAAAAGAAACAGGATTAAAATGGCTTCGTGGTGAATGAACAAATTTTGCTCAAGAGCAAATAAGTTCTGAAAGGATTTGGGAAAAAATGTAGACAACCGAGAGACCAATCATATACGAGAATGTGACAACGTCATTCGGTGTGACAAACCAAGCAGTATAAATACAGAGGAGATAACGATCGAATTCTTGGGAGGGTTTCCCACTCACCGTTGGCGTGATGCAGGATTTATCTTGCATTGGCCTACTGCCTTCAATGGTTCTTAATTGGGATCCCACCAAAAGCACAGGAATCCTGGCCCACGGTTGGGAGAACATGCTCTGAGGACACCTACTGCTGACAATGGTTCTGAATCGAGGAAAGCCTGGACAAGCCTTTAGGCATTGTTGTCTTTGTGACAACATTGTTGTCTTTGTGACAACATTGTTGTCTTTGTGACAACATTGTTGTCTTTGTGACAACATTGTTGTCTTTGTGGCTTTGTGACATGATTATTGTCTTTGTGACTTTGTGACATGATTGTTGTCTTTGTGACTAATGTCACATGTTGTCTCTGTGACCGATGTCACAACGGAACGAAGTTTGTCTGAAAGTAGTCAAAGAAACTTGCTTCCTGGGTCGAACGTGGCAAATGCTTATGTTCGCCCTTGAAGTCTAACGAGGTGGGCCTACTGCTTTTTCATCTCTGAGTGATCGCGTAAGACTTTGACATCAAGTTGAGGCGTAAGAGCCTGCGGCCGATGCCACTGTTAACGAGAAAGCAAGCGGGTTCAAAGCAAATGAGAGTTAAAACAGCGTGGCAAGATGTCACAACAGAAAAATAAACCTTGAGCAAGTCTGTAACAAAGGTTGTCTCAGAGATCCGACGATCTCAACACGAATGAGTTGTCTCTCTGATCCAATTATCAGTTCCCCGAAACGTTGTCCCTGTGAACGGGTGTTCACAAAAGCATGTTGTCTACATGGCGATTGGGCCAGAACGAACGCTTTGCGCAATTTTTGGGCAATAAGCGAAGACTCGTCACAGAAAGTGAGCACCTACGTCACCAACACAGCTGATCGTTGCTACGAAAAAGGGAGGCAAATTGCAAAGAAATTAGCTGATGAACATTTGAAACAGTCATTTGCGAGTTAGAGTTTGAATAGTGAAGTCATTTTCTGTAAGAGTGAAGAGTTATTGAGCGTGTATATCAAATGAAACAGCGAGTATTGCATTTTCAAATGAAAACGTGGGTATAGACTTTTCTTGTGTACGCATGATGCTTGGTGTATGTTCGTGCAATAAATACGCTTAGGAATATAAGTTAATGTGAGATACCATTGTCTGATAAAAACTAAGTCAGTGTTTGTCAAGCACTGTATAACTTTTGTCTCTCAGGAAAAGGAGTACCTGCTATGGCTGAGTTCGAGTTCGTGTATTTCTTGATTCCCTCAGTGGAGGGAGAAATAGCCGACGTAATATACGACTGCGAGGCTTAATATTTAAACCACTTTTTGCAAACTCCACCATGCAGGGTTTGATAAAAATGGGCTCTCCGAGTAGTAGCCTGCCAACGGAAGCACTAATTTTTCCATCACACATTCTTTTTTCACCAGTTTCGTTTGTTATGTATTGGCATAATAATAATAATAATAGTAATAATAATATTTCATGCATTTATAAAGCGCCGAAATCCGACATGTCGCTCTAAGGCGCTGAACAATGATGTTACGAAAGTGACATGCAAAGCGAATTNNNANNT
>JGI24158J21664_10007877_pt1 | contig 14156 bp, 9 predicted proteins | sample Ectturendosymbi3_FD_21664 | JGI IMG/M metagenome (IMG submission 21664) | reverse complement strand
TCATACGAGTGTTAGATGGGGGTCGTTGGGTTATGAAAGGGTTGCTATAATGGGTCGCGGTACAAAAAAGGTTGAAAACCACTGTTGCAGGCGAACTTGGCGTAGATTCACTGGCCTGGATTTCATCAGCCCGCGAACTTGGCCTGGATTCACCTGAGCATAACTTCCTGTAAATCAGCGAAATGGAACGCCTCGATTTGCAAACCAATTGCAGCGGTTTAGACGAGACTGGGAAGTTGGAGTGTGACACGCATATGCAAACCAAACAACGCAAAAAACACAAATACGCAGAAACAATCCCGAATTCGACACACACACACACAATGCTGTTTCGCATTATCTTCGATATTCCCAGTTTTCGTCAAGTTGAAGATTTTCACGGAACCGATACTCGCCGCGTTTTCAGTCATGGGCAAATCGGTTTTAAGGTGAGTCGAGGATCCGGGTCAGAAGGAACCGCGAAGACACGATCACGCAACAGAAGCATCGAAACCACTCGCCCCGAACACGGAGCGCAAGAATTTGTCTTTTGCAAACATCCATACCGACACGATAAGCGCGCGCTATAAGCTGCGTCAGCAAGTTGCTGACCAGAAAAATCCAGAATTTGTCTGGCTTTTTTGGATTTAAAAAAGCCAAGCACGTCAAAAACGCCAGAATTTCAAAATCTGACCCGAAAAATCCCAAGTTGGCAACCCTGGCAGCGTTTAGTTAAAATATTCTCGCCAGGACGAGTGACGTTTCAATGGACAACTCTGCTTTGTGACGTGACATTGCTACGCAATCAAGTTCGTTTTTACGTTAGAAGGAGCAGCCTTCGCGAAGCGCTACACATTATCTCGTTAAGGTGTTACACGCGATGGAGCCGTACTAGTCTGTCTGAACAGCCTCATTAGCGCTTGCTGAAACTACCACCGATCAGTTCCTCTTGCAATAGTTTAATACCTCAGAAATAATTTTGAAATATACAAGGCAAAGATTGCCATAGTTTTTTGCTTAAAACTTGATTTAAGCGTTTTGGGCTGCCGCTTTTTCAGACAGGAGTCGAACGCTGCGGCCGATCGCAAATTGCTGGTTTTTGTTGCACAACCGTTGATGTCAACAACCAGACCGCAGGATCGCGCAACAACCGTTGCTTGTTCGCCCCGCATAATAGCTTGCATAATACAGGCACACTACCGCCACTTAAAGTACGTTGAACGAAGAGATCGATACCTATAATAATATTTAATGGCGAAATCGCCGAAAGAGTGGTTTGATATGGTTTCGCCGAACTTCCGTTCGAAACTATCGAGCGTTACGCCCTGTGCAGAAATCGCTATGTAGCCAGAGGCCTGAAACAAATGCAAGCAATGCATTTTTAAGATGGCGGCTGGAGCTTGGCACAAGCATCCCTTGAGACAGCAGCCAAGCATAGAAATTTGAAGAAAAGATGTGCAAAATCTTACTCATTTTTTCGCGCCAATATGTTAATTTATGTCCCTGGACGTATTCGTTCCTTGCAACGTGTTAGTTCAACGATGGAGTGTGTTGAAAAAGCGTAATTGAAGCAGAGACAGCGAAAAAAATATAAAACTCACATTTAGAGACGTGAAAGCGCCGATCCGTAATAAACCACCAGAAGAAAAACGCAAATCTGTGAAAAAAACTAAAAAACAGCAAGAAGTGGGGCACGAGTGCCGTCACACACCTGGTGCAGCACAGTCCACCCTTGCGAGTCGACGCAGGTCAATCGCGCCCCGTTTTGAAGCAGAACCGATGTGCACTCGGCATGTGAGCCCACTGACCCGCAGTGGTAGATCGGGGTCAGGTCGCGCGCGTCCACGGCGTCCGGCGACGCTCCCAGGTCGAGGAGGGTCTGCGACGGACAATATGGGCAAATTCAAGTAAATTCAGCAAAAATTTGTGCAAATTCACGTAAATTCTGCAAAACGTTATGTAAATCCAGCAAATTCATGCAAAAATTCTTGTCAATTCTGCACAAGTTCATGTCAATTCTGCAAATTCATGCCAATAATGCAAACTCATGTACATTCTACAAAAATGTATGTAAATTCTGCAAAAATCATGTAAATTCTACAAAGATTGATGTGATAGCGGCAATTTCATGTAGATTCTGCAATTTTATGTAAATTCTACAAATTGATGTAAATTCTGCAAAAATTCATGGAAATTCTCTAAATTGATGTAAATTCTGCAAGCTCATGTGAATTCATGTAAACGGCTATGTAGTAACATCACAGTCGTTTGCCGTGACAGCTGGTATTAGTGCACAGAGCACATCAGTGTGTTGCCCGCCGCCACCTGGCAGCTTGAGCGGGCGAGCCGCAAATAGATTCTGNAGCAGGCAGGGAAAACAAACCGTACGTTCAAACACACCCTTCCGCGCGGAAATGCGCGCAAACAAATCTAGGCCGCGTGCTGTGGGTGAGTTTCGACCTAAGAGGCAAAATGGAATGTGCGCCACCCAGGCCACCCAGGCGGGCACTGCGGGCCCGCCCCTGATGACGAAAACTGAGGGCCGACCTGGTTCTTGGGCTTATCCGAAGTCTGGCGCGAGGCGGAGCGTGCGTGTAAAGCACAGGCGAACTAGTTTGAACTTCAAACTCGCCAAACAAAGTTGGTTGTTGCGATACAAGGCACAAGTGAGTAAGATGATCGATTTTTTTTCTGAAACAACGCAGTTCATACTGAAGAACATGCCCCTATGGCTGCAGGTAAAATACAGAAAAACGTATTGCCATAGCAGCAACAGCAAAAAGTCTGTGCCCGTGAGCAATAAGCTTCGTGTTTATATCTAGTTTCCATCGCGTTCGGTTCGAACTAGTTTCCGTCAGTGCTTTTTTTCCGAACTGAACCCCCCACCATTTGAAAAGCGGCAGTTGCATGATCTCAAGCCAGTGGTTTCCAAAGTATGCGCAACATAAATGAGGGCCGCGAAGGGTCAAAAAATGGGACGCGCCGGGGAGATCCAAACCTGGGTTGTATATTTTCACCGTTACCACTGCTTGTGTTTGTCTGTATGTAGGGTAGGTACCTGAGAAAAGAGTAGATTGCTGACAGTCAAAACGAACTTAGCAATTTACTGCTAAAATGATCCATACAATGAATTGTTAAAATGATCCAAAACAATGATTGCTTTTTCATATGTTGTTTGAGATATAGGTCGCGAGGTGTTCAGCAAATTCAGATTTGGGTCGCGCTCAGAAAGTTCGGCAACCGCTGCCTTAAAGAGTCGGTGTCAGTGTTACAAATTTTCGAAACTTTTGCGAGCTTTTAATTAGTTTGACGTTGCAGCGCGTGCGAGATGGCATTTTTTGAAAAGGTTAAGACGACGACGTTGCGGTTGGCTTGCAACGATTTATCCGAATTTTTTAAAAGTCATCGCTAAAACGGCTAAAACGAACAATATACTTCCCAACTGATAAGCTCAGGCACGCTCCAAGCCTTGCTCAAGCGCCTGAGGGAATGAAGCTTATGTTTGTGGCGGTATAGTTGAGCTTTCCTTTCTGTCACATTAGGTAAAAGAGGAAACAGCACTAGTATTGACAAAGTAATAAGGTGCAGCACGTTGGAACCTCAACTAACGAATTTATAAGCCCACTCAATTTTTGGAACCTGTTCAAAAATTCTTTGCACACTGCCATTAGTTATGGTTTGGCCCAACAAAATATGCATGCTGAAAAAATTAAATAAAAAATATTTACAGAATATATCTGAAAAATTATGTTCGAAAGTCCACATGCGTTAGTCTTGTGTACAAGTAAAAGGCGTTACAGTTTTGACCCTATAGCTTTATCACAGTTTTACGGGCGGCAAGCGGTTTACGATTTGACTCCACGAACTTAGGAATTTCATGCAGCAAGAGCTCAGTTTCGGTTGCGATGCAAGACTCGACTCGAACACCGCGGACGAAATGCATGATCGGCGCTGATGCGTGACAGGCAAGTGCCGTGCGCACAAGCTTAATTAGGTTAGCTCACCTTGAGCGCGGCCAGGTTGCTGGTGCGTGACGCGACGTGAACCGGGGTCAACCCGGCCTTGTTGCGGAAGTCCAGGTGGGCTCCTCCCCCGACCAGGGCCATGATTATCGGGGCGCACGAACGGTCGTGGAGGTGGGAGTCGTTTTTCGGCTCAGAAGCGCCGGTTGACGCCAGCGTCAGCGGCGTTTCTGCAAAAAATAAATAATATAAAATTTAATAACAAATAAACTAAATTTAAAAATGAAAAAACAGAAATGCAAATAGATAAAACAAAAATAAACAAGCATATTAATAAATAAAATGAAAAAATCAACGAAACAAAAACAATTATAAATAAAGTAAAATATAAATAGAATAAGAAGAATATTGAAAAAACAAAAAATAATAAATAAAATAAAAATAATGAAAAATAAACGGTAACACGGAGCAATTCTTCAGCGCGGCGCGGAAGCATCCACTCTGTTTGTATTTTGCACTAACGATATTTCAATGAACATTTCATTTTCTGCCACACGCCATGTTTCTTACCACACCATCGTCATGGCAATGCTGCACGATGAACAAAATACGGATAAGGTGCGACGACAACAATATGCATACACCCCACATATCCGAATATACCATGCACTGCCTACTGCGACGTATCTAAGCTGCAGAACCGCTCCGGGCCATTACATGACGCAGTGTCGGCTTTCGAGGCATTAAAAACTGTCGTCTAACCATACTTGTATCAGTACAAGCTGTTCTTCATATGCCATGTGACCGGAGGGCCATGATGGCCTTGTTTGCCGTAATCGCATGTGGGCGATAATTACGTGACGCACTTAATGCCGTCACAATGGAAATGGCATTACGCACTGGAAACAGAGGAATGTCTGGTTCGTTCACGGCAAGAAGGCAAAAAACACAATCAAGCCGATAACACGCTCGCAAAACGTTGAAGAGGAGGTTCGACAGCTGCCTAAGCTAACAAACAGCAAAGACAAAACCAACACTACCAGATATACGCGATGTCCGCGTTATCCCTGTTTGCAATTCTACAAAGGCAGAAGAAATGCAATATGGGTGTGCCTTGCACAATTCTTTGAAAAAGTGCTATCTCTTTCGTTAATGGAGAAGCAATTTAAAACTTAGATGAAACTAAAAAAAGCTTTTGCGCTCTGAAGTCTCGCCGAGTGAAATACGTCGTACCTCCGGAAGATGGCCCGTGGAAGTTCGGATCTACGCCCTTCCGGATCATGGCGTGGATCTTTTCCGTGTTCTTCTGTCGCACGTGGTTCATCAGTTCCTTGCGTTTCGAGTTGCTTTGCATTTTCAGCAGCTGTCGCGACTCCTTTGCCGTTCGCATGACTTGGTGAAAGACGCGCCGCTTGTATCGCAACTGCAAGAAGGCGACACACTGCGTTGGTCGAGAAACTAGCAAGGATAAGTTCGATCAATAAGCAGTGGCGGGGCCGAACCGTGACAGAACTCCACGCAACCCGATCGCGAATTCATGATGCATGTGAACTACTTAACACTTGTTTTCATTCTCCCTGCATTGTACGCAGTTAAAACTTCTTGCAAGCCCATTTTGCGGTTGGGTCCTGTTTTTCTCGCTGCGACTTTCCGGCCATTTGTCCGAAAATAGCTTAAAAACTTGTCATCTTCCGTTTTCGGACATTTTTTGACCGAATTGGCCTAACCTTTTTCGGCCATTTAACAAAAACGGTGATTGACCGACAAACCTGGGTCCATGGACCTTCCCCCAACACTATAGGGGTCGGCAAAAACGAAATCAGATCGATGCCGTTTTCGCTTGTGCGTGACGTGTAACGGCCACGTGTTAAGCGCGAGGCTCAAGAATGTCCGATCTGCCAGTTGCGAGTGAAGCCCTTGGTGAATCGCCAGTGCGCTGCAGCACGTCACAATCACAACCCGACGCAGCTGGCCAGTGGCCTCTGCGTCGCTTTGACGTAAAATTTTCAAATTAGATTTCGATCTACCTTCGATAAAAAACAGTTAGATCGATCGGGCTGAAAAAACTGAAAAAATTGCAAGGAACGAAACATAAAATACCACGGCCTTGTATGGAGGGATCAAAGAATTCAAGCTAAATTGAGTGAATTGATTTTCCTGCACGAAACGCCCACAACAGGCTTGAGTCATCGCAAAGCCGACGTTTTGACATTCAACTCGTGCGCGTCGCGAAAGGTACGCGTACAAAAACACGAATCTCGTATTCCTGCACCTGACACTGACGTCATGTATTTGATCCAGTTTTCAAGACAAGCAAAGCACCAGAGCACGCCCTCGGGCCTCGATTAACAACAAAGTCTAAACTTGAGTATCAAGCGACGCATGAGTAGCGTCAAGTTTAGAGACTGGCCATTGTTCTATCGCTTGTACAGTGAATCAAGAGTGACGCGTCGCATCAACTCAAGTAAAGACTTTTCACACCGCTCGGTTACTCCTCGCATTGACCTCGTCCGGTGGCGGGTGAAAGCGAGTGATCTGACATCACCGCGCACTGATCGGCATCGCGTTTCTTAATGACGCACCATCGTCGAATGTTCATTGCGATGATATGTGAAACGCGCGTAATGACCCAGCTGGCTACGATTTCTCAAAATTACACAAAATAAGTAGATGCATCGGGCCGACTGATACAACGGCCCACCGGCGAGACTGCTATATTGTTGCGCACAAAGACCATTGTTCCTGCATCGGGTGAGTGGCCTGAATTTCAGAAGCTGAGTCTCTCTCGACAAAACCACAACGCCTCATCACGCTAATGGCGGCAAACGTTACATACCTGGCACACGTGCGGTGGTAGCACTAGCGCATGCTGCGTACTTGTCGTTTGTCTCTGCCGAAATTCCTACACGTTGAACGACTGACATTCGACGTGCTTCCAACCACATGCTTCAGGCCCTAGTTGTACACAAACCGCTGTGTACAGAGCAAAACAAGGCCCAGCCACGACTACAGCAGTGCAGTACATTTGTGGAGCGTCGATCGATAACCACCAAAGAAGACGGCACAAGTCAGAGTACTGGCAGCTCCTGATCGATTAACCGTTACTCCAAGCAGGTTTCCACGAAACGCTAATCAACAGTTTCAGTATGAAGTCATTGGGAAGGTCACCTGGCGCGGAGAAGTGATTTGTTTCGCCGCTGATACCCGGAAAATTGCCGAGCGTTCTCGTTCGTCGGCAGNCGTCAGTGAAATCGAACCTTGCCGCGCGATCACTCCGCGCTGCAGGATTTGACTCGGCACCGCCGCTCAGAATGGGACACACGCGTCTCCTGAGGTACAGCGTGAGGCAGGGGCCGCAACCAGCTAAAAANGTTCGGGGGNGGTGAGACAAAAAGATTGTAACTTGTTATTGTTGTGTCAACAACTGAAAAAGTTATTGGCGCTATCAAAATGATTTTGAAAATTTCGGGGAGGTGGCAATTCCTTGATTTGTCCCCTCGTCCCCTTGGTTGAGGCCCTGGTGTGACGCATGAATGAACTCTACAAAAAGTTCTTTTTTAATCAGCCATGGACCTGCACTTCGCGCAAGAGGACATAGACTTCGGTCAACGGTTGAATGAAGCGAACACTGTGTAATTCCAACGTTCGGTCTTCTTCGTTCGGAAATATCCGCTTTTCGAACGTGAGCTCGTGAATTACGATCCAGCAATGGCACTTGATGCTCCAAGCTCAATACTAAAACAGCGGTAAGTTTTCGACTCGTAGTCAACATTGGAAGCAGTGCTTGTCGGGTATTGCAGCAATTAAGCTTAAACGACGCAGTCGGTTGTGACATCATAAAAGAGTAAATCAAGCAAGGCCTTATTACAGGGGCACACAACTCATGTAGTGATGCATTCCCTATTTATTCATAACAGGGTTTTAATCATGGTTTGACCTTGACCGCAGAAACATTTTGAGAGACCGTAACTATTTAATCTGATACGGAGACGTTCGCAAAGCAAGTTTATAGCGTATTTCATGTTGTAGTAAAGCGAGTTTTAACTGTATTTTCAGAGGCCCTTTACAAAATTTGAGGGACGTAAACCGTCTCTCAAAACACCTTAAAAAACATTGTATTCGCATGCCACAACCTGTTCTATTGATTGCTGTTGTTGTGAAAACACGAACTTCCTTGTTACACAAACCCCTTACAAAAACATTCGTCAGAATTTATTGTGCAAAAAAACGCCGCTTTGAAGACGCTTTCGTTGTATAAAAATGAAAAACTTTGATTTCAAAGGTTAATTTGATATACCCATTACAGAATGTAATTGTCCGTGTTTTAGTTCAAGGCCTGGCAAAGGAAGAATGCTGACTGATAACTGTTTCTCCGTAACAATTACAACGAGCTGGTAACAGATTACCGTAATTGTTGTAGGATTCTTTTGTGCCTGGCTCTGAGCTTCCCACAGCTATGTAAGTGACCTTATCGAATTGATAGTGATTTAACTGCGAGACCAGCGATAATCACCTTTAAGTGAGCTAGTGTCTTGTTAATCCACCCTAAAACGGTTCTCATATACGGTCACACCACAGGGCCACGCCACTAACTCCAGTCTATAACCTTCCGGCCAGACAAATCCGGGAAAGACACAAGTAATTGTGACGTGTAACAATATACAAAAACCGCCACAATAAACGACAACTCCAATTAGTACCAGAAAGGGACAAACATAAATTCAGCAATGCAGTTTTAATTTGATTTTGATGACCGCAATTGGCGGCAGGCCGAAGCCTGAAGCATGCTACTTGCCGAAGCAGTTGAGATGAACGCTCTTTGCCTGAGGAGCGCTACCGCGATTCACACAGTGGTCGTGGGTCCAACACCCAACCTTCCAATTGAGAGGCGGACACTCTATCACCAATCAATGCAGTTGATCATAACTGCACAAAACGGAAAGACTTCGACGAAACAGGTTCGAAAACAAAAAGTTCCAACGAACGAAACAAACGATGGTGATGTCATAAACAGGATTTATTTCATCCTTTCGGCGGAAAGAACTTGATTTGAGAAAAAAATGTCCAGTAAAGACTTGAGGTGCTTAGTTTCAAACCAGCGTTTGCACAATCATTAAATAACTATGACCGCAAGTGTTTAAAATCGTAACCGGTTGCTATGTTAAAAAACACAACACAACACTTTTACAGTGAAAGAGAATGACGTTTAACTCCGGGTCAAAATAACTGAGCAGCATGTGCGGCCCGCGTGAAGATCTGATATGGCCCTCATTAGAATTTCGTTACCCGTGTTAGAATACAATATTACGTGAAAACGAAGCTCCATGATCGGCAGGCACTTCGATAGAAATTCAAGAAAAGTAACTCTTTCTCATAGTTAGACTACTGTAGAATTTATGAAAAAAATCATTGATTTTGCGACCCTGCAGCGATAATGCACAATTCATGCGGCCTGCGATAGCAAATAGTTTCCCCACCCCTGCGCTGGAGCATATGTTTTTATCAGGACGGATTTAATCCGACAGCATTATGTTTCCGAAAATATTTTTGAAAATTAATTGATCAATGCATTTTCACACCATAACAAGACGTGCTTTGTGCCAAGAAAACAACTGTTACGTCCTCGTCAGCAGCAGTTGCTCAATAGGTATGCCGAAAGAAGTGTTGACACAACTAGTATTTGCATATTTCCCGTCAAAGTTTGAAAAATGGCAGGGCTTGTCATGTGAAGGAAGGCATAGCGGATTTTGTCAAAAGCGCTGCTCATCTACGACGCCCTGCTGGCAATGTTAAAGGACTTGAGCCAGCGCACAGTCGCAGTGCTTTGACGTTTAGGAATGCGCGAAGGCCTGGTGCGATTCTTTTGCGCACACTTGTCAAATCCAAATTCATTGCTAAGAAAGGCGTGGCATGCCTTGTGTCAGCTGTATAATAAATCAGCGAAAAGAGCGCAACCGACGACGGAGATCGAAAGTTTGGTCGTACGTCGTGTGAGCGAGCGAAGTAACGCGACAGAACTTCGAAGTAGAGGTGTAGTCAAGCAAGGCACCTGCTAGAAAGAGAAGCCTTTCCAGGAGGCCATGAGTCGAGACGTGAGCCTCCGAGACCCCGATCTTCGAGTTCGAGATCAGCAGTAGTCGAGACCTGTCTCCGTTTCTACCGCTATATTTCTAGCGCCTCATAACACGTTTCGAGCAGCAGTTGTGTCTTCCTGCTGAGAGGACTAGGAATGAATTCGTTCTTTACCGTTCGTGAAGAAGAATGCAACGAGGACGAGATTTACCACCATGTGCTTATTACATTTGGCAACATAAACCAAAAAACATGAAGACATGATAAACCCGAAAATGAAGGGCCAACGCAAAAAGAAAATAACATATGATTACTCTGGCACCATGAGACAGTAATTATTTCATCGGGGAAATGGAAAATGTATCAACAGCAAGAAAATATCAAAATGGCAAACGAACAAAGACGGACCCACATAAGTCAAATCGTATTCAATCAGACCTCGTTTGTCCGAACTACTTTGTTTCGTCAAGTGATGTCGGTTTAGAGAGGTATCCGGATAATTGGAATCGAAAGTACAAAGAGCGAAATTCTTTCCAGAGCAAATGTTACTACTGTAAACAAAGGTGCCGACGTGCAGCACAGTAGAACTTGCCTAAGCGGACGCTCTAAGGGGAACAGAAAAAACTGTAGACTTAGACGAAGTGTCAACTTAAGCAAATATGCAGACTACATCTGGAACATGACTAAATGAAACAAACATTTTTTTTGTTTATTTACAGATCCGATCGATATACTCAGAATGAGATTAAACGCGAAGAAGAACTATACAAGAGACCTAACTGCGTCCTGCAAAATCTGCCACTGTTACATTCATTGTGCGTAGAAAACTGACTTTCACGCTTCCATTGTGATTTAATACACGACTAAACAACAGTTGGCGTCATCCAGTTTAGCGTTTTTTTTTCTACTGATTTGACATATCCGTTCCTAAATTTCCGTGTCGGAGTCGGACAGCGAGGTTTCCGGATCAAAGGGATGAAATGCACTGCGAGAAATCCGTTTCCATCGCAGTTTTGTGCAGGATAGCATGGATTCCGGTTTTACGGAGTTCGGATAAACGAGCTCTGACTGTACACAATATTCATTTTACATAAAACAGATGATGGCGGGCAAACAATGCGTGAATAAAATGTTTCGGGCCGAGTTTCAATGGGACCTTTCGTGAAAAAACTGAAAATGCAATTCGTGATGCTAAAAACTCAAGATTAAGACAAGACTTATGTTTTCCGAGACCGAGATTCACAAAAACAAGAAGTGAGACCGGTAACGAGACTTCATTTTTGTCACTGAACAAACTCAGAGATAGTCAAGGTCAGGTAAGCCAAGCTTGCCTGGTTCATTACCTTGAAATTTAAATACGCCTATTACGTTAAACATTTTGAAACTTTGTAGTAGACAAATCAGATGATCTGTAGCGAGTGACATAACCAGTATTGTTGGCGTTCGCAATAAATGGGACACGCACATAGAAACCGATGTTGTTGCGACAGTCACAAACGCACGCACATGAAAGGCAACCAACGATTTGGTGATGCTGAAAGGAGAAAAACTGTACTACAAAAATCGCGTTTCTATCTGAATAAGATTTCAGGTCTAAGGATGCGAAGTGTTACGTGAAATCGATTTCCTATTTATAAAATTTGATCGATAGATTCGCTCGTGTCAACTCTGTTGAGACTAGCTACTTGAATACAGATAATTGCGAGTATCAATCATCGCAAAAAGAAGTAAGTCGGTTGATTTCTCGAAACCTTACAACAAACCTAGAGCTTTTAGCTGTTGCAGGCACGCTCGGCAAGTAACTAGCATCAACCTTTCACCCACGCGACCGTCAGTGTCGTGCGTCGACATGAATGATGTCTGTTAAGACCGAGCGAGAGGCTGATCTGATGATCAGGACATCACTGGTGCACCGATACCAGGGTGAACCGATTTCGATAAAAATCAAATGAAGTTAAAAGGCCGAGACTTCATAGCTGATACGAAACGCTGTAATGTCTGCCGACACGCATCAAACACATATCTACCGATGGCAGGTGCTCATCTTTCAAATTAAGCAGCTTTAGGTTTGCTAGCGCGATAAGTTGGCTCAAAGCTTTGATCGTGAGCACCACACGCAAGATGATGTTCGCGATAAAGTTGCAGCGCCTTTATTCACCGTATGTCAAGCATTGTGTGCCACTAGAGCAGTGGTTTTCAACCGGTGGGCCATGACGCTTTTTCCATGGGGTCACAGAGCTTGGCGTAAATCAGAATGAAAGCACTATGAGAGTTGTATAATGAACCCATTATGATCATACAAGATACAGTACATAAAAGCTATTTTCTGGGACAAAAGGAAAAACAAATTGACATGAATGTTAGGTTTGTGACACAACTCCTACTGAACAATGGCAGCTGAATTACCGAGAATTGTTAAGCTATGGCATAGCATTGCAATGGTTATAGAACAGCAGCTAACCTAAAGTTATAGAAGTGTTAAATCTATGAGATAATAACTTTGGGCCGCCGCCAATGTCTTTCCAAGCTGTAATGAACCACCACAAGTATCTTTCCTAGTTGAATTGATGATGAGCAGATAAAGGTTGAAAATCACTGGACTACAAGTTCGACGTTAAAGTTTAGTTGCAAATACCATTTGAAAAATTATCAAAGCCTCGAATGATACCGTTGACAGACATGAGGTTATAGTTGCACGAATAGTTGGCAAGCGATTTCAGTCTTCGTTGCAGTACAAAAATAAGGATTTGAACTGATTGCTAAAGATCCATGACAAAAAACAGTGATTTCAACTGATTGCTACAGATTCATGCAAGCAGACCAGACACTCAACGTTAGTAAAAAAGTCGACGGGAAACCTTCGTTAGAGCGGGTAAACGGCCGAGGAGTCTGTGGTTTTAAAACTATGCCTCCCCAGCCGCGACGACTGCCTGACTACAACACAGCCAACGACACGAGAGCAACCCAAGCATGCGGCATTCAACTTGAAGTCTCCTGAAAGGTGTTTGCACTGTCGCATTGTAGTCGATATCACCAACACAAACATCGTCTATTTAAGGACTCCTTCAAAAGGCGACAGGGGCCTTGGGACAAGCGACCGCTGATCGCTGTACAAACTTCGCAATTACCGCGCAGAGAAAGTGCTACAGTTCGAGCGCATTACTGTCGCAGGGGCGCTGTTGCTGGATATGTATTTTTGATTACGAACCATTGACAAGACTAGGATCTATGACAACATCCGACATGCCGCGTGGAGATTTGCGCATTCACGGGTGACGTAACTTGCTTCGAAGATAAAGCTGGAAATGCTTTTTTCTTTTTTTGTCATTTATGTGTTTGTCTCAGACCCAAGGTCCACGTCACATTTGTTGAAAGAACACAATGTCACAGAAATGTTTATACACACCGCTTCAAAGTGGAGATGTTGTTAGTTGTTTACTCAAGAGGAACAAACACTGAAATAAAGCACCAGTTACTTCTGCGTTCCTTGATCGTCATACAGAAGCGTTACATAATGGGAGAAAATTGGAGGTTTGTAAAAGCATCGGGCAATTTGAAGTGGGCCCCTAAAAGAGCTGGATGAAGATTGGCATTGTTTAATAAAGGTGCGTTGATTTAGAAAACGCCTTTGTTAAACGCTTCTGTTGGACAGGACAGAAACAATGATTCTAATCACGGCATCAAATGTCGGGAATAACTAAGTTGAGGTGGGCGAACATTTATATTCCTGCGGAATGGGGATTTCATGCAAAGGGCGGAGATTAATAAAACTTTGGAAACTTGCACCACAACTGGCAGGCATACATTGCCATACAATATGCACGAAACATCGTGTTTTACGTGCAGTAGAGCACTGGGTAAAGTTGACGCTGAGCTTGTTTGTTGCACAATGAAGTGATTCCATCTGACTGTGAGTGTCACCGTCATGTTTCAATGATGCATGAAGTAAAACATCAACATATTTGACTTGCTCAGCGAATTTAACACTAAGCCATTCGGGAAGAAAACAGCTGACGTGGCACGTGGGGAAAAAACCACACTGACTGTCTTGTTACAGTTACATTTTATGTTCAGGAGCATCATAAAAGCAAATATTTAAATGGCAAACGGCGTTGAGACCGCTGAGGCTGGGGGTCAATACAC
>JGI24158J21664_10007874_pt1 | contig 14159 bp, 4 predicted proteins | sample Ectturendosymbi3_FD_21664 | JGI IMG/M metagenome (IMG submission 21664) | reverse complement strand
TTTAGTAGCTGTTCAGCCCAACAGTTGCATGGTAGTTTTTCCACTCTTGATCTCAATCTTGTCTTTCAAGTTCGATTTATATGTAGTAGAGGTAGTTTTTGCTCTGCTACAACAGCCACAAGTACTTTTGATAGAGTCACGCGTAACAATCGGTACGATTCAGCAAACGCAGGACGCAGCCAGCGTGCTTTAAGTATATCGACACAATAGTAGGCATGCGGCATGACCAACCGTCATATTGAGATTCATGGAACCTCGTTAGAAGACTCTGGCGTTATCACCACGAAAGTTGAGTAAAACTACATTTTATGAATAATAATTAATACATAAACTTTTGACGAAGTTTAATCTAAATTCTAAATGATCATACCGGCCATTGACTCTATGTGTACCACAGTTTCTTGGAGGCCCCCATGAATCTTAAAGCCCTAGGCTTAAGCCTATATAGCACATAGGTAAATTAGGCCCGGTATGGCGTGCATGATTTGGTACTCGGTAGGCATTGTTATATACAACGCGTAAGCGCTTCATACTAGTCCATGTGTATCCGCTCCACAATTGGCAAGTAAGCCTATACATAGGCATGCAATGGGTCAGAACCGTCGCCAGAAAGTCTTCAATAGGGGGGATTTACGTTTGTGCAGGAGAGTCCGACATTGAAAATTTTACAAAACCCCGTTGATTTATAGTGTTTCATATTTCAATTTGGGGGGGCTTGGTGCTTTGTTTGGGGTTTTAAGCCCACCAAAGCCCCCCGTGGCGACGGGACTGCAATAGGTACGAAGTAAAGTGTTTTTTGTTGCAGCTACAATGCTGCGTCGCCCTGAACCAACCAATGAAAGAGTCGAACCGACGAACCTCCGCATAACAGCAATGGATTCCCCGATCGACCAGGGTCACTCTGTTACTGCTGTTACGAATTCACGTTATACCATGTGGTGCAGTTACGTTGCCACATTTTACTGCAAGAGAGCACTGACTGAATGTGCCTTTTAGCTTGTGTGCTGCACATTACAGAGATTTCAACTTGTCTCTAAATATCATCATCATCCTTCAGTGGGGCATTTAGCCACACACCAAGGTATTTCACTTGGTCAGAAAATTGTACCCGTGCACCGTTCAGAAAAACATTGCATGGAGCAGATTGTTTATACTTTATAGGGAAAGAAAAGAACACCAATTGTTTTGATGCAATTAAAGGTGATTTCGTGTTCAGCAGCATAGTCATCACAAATATTCAGAAGACGTTGGAGTCAGCCGCGTAGCCAGAAATGTCGATAGGGGGGCGCAAACAACAACCATTTTGATAGGGGGGAAAACAACATGTGGCTTGAAAACAAACTGGTTGTCTAATGTGGTCAAAGATGGTGAGATGCAGGACAAATGTGATGTTCAAAGCAAACAACTTGGAGATGATAGTTGCAAGAGAAACAGGTCCATAGTTTCCAGCATCACTTATAACTAGGGCAACCAATTTTTGACCTAAAACTTAAAAGTTTGGCTTTATAATTGACAAATTCTGACTTTATTTTTACCTATGAATCAATTACCTTCATAATTGACAAACTGTGACTTTAGTTTGACCTATAAAGTCTATTTGGTTCGTTTGCAATTGAAACGCGAAATATGAAGCATCAAAGCGATAGGTTGAATATCTTTTTCTATTGAAATGAAAAAATATCAAATGTGTGAAAGACCCAACGGAACTAGAGGCAAGAAAGCATAGACGAAAATCAATGCAAATGCACAAGAGAAATATCCATTGTCAATAAATCTCTGAATTTACTGAGAACGTTTTACATACTGTATTTGTTATAACTTCAACATCAAGTACTACCATACCTAGCGTATTTTAATTGGTCCGGTAGTGGGCAAAACAACATTAATTACGTTAGAAGTCGCAATAAAAATCCAGTATTATGTCAAAATTTCAAGTAAACTTACAAAAACATATCAATATCTGTTGTTGTAGCTGTACTGAAATATCGATAAAGAGAAAACTTTGTGCTGCACGAAATTTTGACCTAACGATAATTTTGACCTAATAATAAATTCTGACTTTTTTTGACCTAATAACTTTGGAATTGTTCATGATATCAGCGTAAACTTTGCTTTGTGGACTTTTCATAAGCTTTGAAATAGGCAGAAAATTTTTGACTTCATTGACTTTTGGTTGCCCTACTTATGACCCCATTCTTGTTTTCACAAATAGGCCTAAGTACAATGACAGTTTGCATGCAGTAGCGTAGCCAGCACAGAAATCTTGGGGGGGAAGCCATAATATTTTATTTTAGGCGAAAAACGCTATTTTTTTGGGATACCGCCTCTCAAAGCACAAAATGACTACGGTATATATTCCAAAAATTTGGGGGGAATGGCCCCTTTGGCCCCTCCTGGCTACACCACACGTTGAACAGACTACTCATGTAACTGCACACACTTGAATCAGCATAAAAATGCGTTCGGCCAAAATGCCATCTTTGCCAGCTACACGATTTAGTGTTAGTTTGTGCAGTAGAGATTTAATCTTATAACTGTTGCACATCCAGTCATCAATCCCATCAAAATTTTCCTGTGAGTTTATACTTTGTTTCACAAAATTGCCAATTTCACAGTTTTTTGATGAGTTCAGTAATGCCGTAAAGTGTTTTTTCCACATGTCAGTGACTGCTTGATTTCCCGTTGCACCTCCCACTGTAGATGGAAGCCATAAAGTTCTCGCCATGGCATCATTCTGGTGCATTTATTGCTCAGAAATTTAAGAATGTATATTTTACGTGTTTGGCTGAAACTCATGGTCCATATCAGAACGATTAGGCGTAGAAAATAAGGATACAAAATGCTTTGTCACAACACATCAGGGTAAATGTTCAGATTCATGCACTTTTAAAACTGTGCAAAAACAAAAATCTACGACATTGATTTAAGGCTACGCTGACACTGGAAACAAGAATAGGTTATATTTGTTAACATTCACGGTTATCAGAGAGGAATTTGCGACGGTCTTGAAATGAAGCTTAAATAACCATTAGGTGGGATACAGCAAGCTGGTGCGCCAAAAACAGCTGCGAAAATGTTGCTCCAGTTGTGTTTGCCTGCGGTCATTGATTATTATGATTACAAAAGGTCAGATACAAGTTTGTGTTCGACTAAAAGCTAAAGTAAAATAGATTCCTTGAGGTAGTTTGGTTGATTTGCACTAAAGTATTTCTTTGGCTTACACTTCAGATATTTTATTAACCTGAAAACTTTGTAATTGGGGGGCATTGCGCCGTTGCCCCCACCTGGCTACGCGCCTGGTGGCAACCGTATTCTGATTGCGGGCTACAGACCAGCGCAGGAATTCGTGATTGAGCGAAGTTCATGTGCACACCGATTCGGTAATTCAAACTAACCCAACACAATTTTCAACAATCATGGCAATTCAGTTTACATAGGAAATCTGTATACTACAGATAATCCAGTGATAATGTTCATTTTTCTCATTTATTCCCTGATTTTATGCTGGGGAACGTTTCCAACAGTAATGTAACCATGAAATTTGCACAACTTCATTATTTTTCATCACAAAATGTTGGGGGGGACAAAATATATTATGTACCCCCCTGTCCAAAAGTTGGGGGGACATGTCCCCACGTCCCCCCTTTAAACTCGGTCCCTGATCAGTAATTCCCACGATGTTTGACCTGTTTGGAAAACTTCACATTTGTGCCATATAACGAAACAATTGGTGTTGTATTTTTTTTTTGCATTTTTAGGGAGGAAGACAACACCGACTGTCCTGATACAAGTAAAAACATTCTCGTGTTGAGCAGCAAACATTCAGAACGTGTGCCGGATGGTATTTTCCGGAAAGGGGGGCAAAAAATGATTGTAATTGATTGCTGTACTATTTTCGGGAGGGGATAAATCCCTGTAACTTGTTGATGTAGGGCAGGCTATACCTCACAACTGAACATGTTTTTCAAAATTTAGGGGGGTGNAATCGTCCGGCCTGCCAAACACACATAAATAAAAATAATCAATAAACACGGTGTTTCACAACTATATTTCCCACAGTGCAGCTAACTGCTCTGCCTATGCTCAGCTGTACTGAAAGCTCATCAAGATATACAACGAATAAATATGAACTCATAACTCCAGCTTGTCTTACACCATTGGTTACAACGAAGGAGTCTGAGAAGCAAGTGGCCTACCTACTTTCATGGTCTGATTTTCATACACTACCAACTCACTAGCGGTCTTGCTATGCACTTAGGTAGATTGCGGTTAATTAGTTTTGCAAACAGTAGGTTCTAATCAGTTGTTTCAACGTTGAAAACACTGGGGTGCCTTTGTTTGCATAATATGATACTATCTGTTTGAGTAAAAATAGACACATTTCAGTACCATTTTTTGCAATAACTGGTTGTCGGTGGTGGCAACAAATGGTGAAATGCAAGACACCGTATAATGCTCTAATAGTAAGAACATAAATGTTGCAAGGGAAGCAGGCCTGTAATTACCAGCATCATTTATGTCACCAGTCTTATTTTTGCAAAGGTACGTCAAACGTTTCCATGCATTGTCGAAATTTTCCATGCATTAAAGACACAATGAAAAGACTATGCCTACAGCTGTAGAAACAAGCACGCGGATCAACGTAGGTTATGTGCTCAGCAAAAATTCATCTTTACCAGCAGCACGGCTTAAGGGAAGTTTTTAAATTCAAGCATAGCACTGCTGCACATAAGGTTTAAGCATAACCCTGCTGCACATAAGGTTTGTAATCTCTTTCGACTACCGTGGTTGCTTGAATTTTGATTTACAAATATGTCAATGCTGTATGTTGATGGCTTCATTCAGTTCAAAATGTTTTTTCCACATTGCTGCGACAAACGTTTTGGAAGAGGGGTCCTGCGATAGAAAACGTTGGAGGGACAAAACTTTGTGTGATATGCATGTTATTGTGCATATAACACGAACAAATTGTTGTTTGCGTTTGGATGACATCACCATGTTCACCAAACCGTAGTACGACCTTTTTGTTGAAGTGGCAAAACGGGAGGCAAATTATGGAAATTATATATTTTGGGGAACATGGCCCAAGTTCCCCCTGGCTACGCCCATGGTGTTACGGCAGTTGCATAGTTCTGTGCTAGTACTTGACAATGATTGCTACGTATTTGTTTCTTTACTAAGTACACAAACCTTTAGCATTACCACTTGAAGAGCTCTTTGTCAAAGTAGATAAAACCAACACAACACTTCCATTATTCTTTAAAAAACAAACAATACATTAAAAGTATAATTTATGAATATGTATCTCCGAGATTCAAATAATTGGCATTACTGTACAATTCCAATTAATAAACATGTATCTCCCTGAGATTCCATCAAAAATCTTGTGGTAAACTAGTAGCGGTGATAACCGTGTTCTGTATATTCCACGCTACAGACCTGCGCAGGAATTCGACTCACTAGAAGACGACACGAATCAGTCACATGATTGAGCGACGTTTATGTACACACTGATTCGGTTAATTGAAATTAAGCAACACAGTTATCAATTACAGGATTACCAACAAATCATATATTTCAGTTTACATAGTAAATCTGCACACTGTGTCTATAGGTCATCCAATGATGAAGTTCATTTTTCTTATGCTTTATAGATACTGGTCGCTGTAGCTGTCATAGGTGATGCCATTTAAGTAGTGGACCAAGGACTTGGAAAGGCAGTTTAATGCACCAATAAAATCTCACGTAAATGTGACACAATTTTCGCACAAACTTTTTCTTCTCTGCAAAGACTTAATAATTCTCTTGCAACAAATCTTGTCAAACGGTTAGATAAGCGAAAAGTTATTGATTTCCATCCGGTCGTGCAATATGCTCAATTTTCTTACACAACTGAATTGTTCCAAAGATTGCCACTGCATATGCGGCCGTTAACACGTTTCATTTCCCCTCTAGCCTCACAATATTGGATATTAGCCTCTCGTACGATTTCACCTCAAGGCGAATGTGAAAATCTTGAAAACTTTGAAACAATTTATTGTACTGTACACAAGTTCTGTAGTCTTTTCGATTTCATTTACAGTGTCGTCGTCACTTCTGAGTGGACGATCGCATTTGCTAGAAACTGTATAATTCAATATATACATACAGTTCTCGCCTTCGTGAAGTACTCACCTAATCAGAAAATCCCAGTTCGATTTATTGGTGAGTTATTCTGCAACGATCTTGTGAAAATACGTTGCGAAAGTCTGGTACGCACAAGGACACGGTCTATTTTACCTCCCTCAAGCACAAAGACGAAGTTGTTTCCTTCATTTACTTCACACTATAAATTTTGTCCCCAAATATTGTTCCAGGAGAGGTACCTCTTTATTATACACTCTATGCGCAACGCTACTGTTCCTCGGAGGGGTTGCTTCAAGCTTGATGTCAAAAGTATCGTGAAACAATGGAATTATAACAAGAAATTCCTCGCTCGTAAAGCGATGACAAGGTATGGACTTGGAGGATGACAGGGACATCTGAAAAGAGCGTGCTGCAATTTTTTGAGAAGACCAACGTTTTTATTTGTGGTTAGACGCCGGAAGTATGTAACCGCGACGCATTTTACGTTACTCCCATTTTTTTTATATTTTCTGCATAATTTACGGAGCTGCTAAGCTTATGTTTATAAAGTTTAAACAGTCCCTCCACAGCATCACTTCTGTCCGCCTCAAAACGCTTTGCGCTTTCAGAATTTGTTTTGCCAACGTCTCGTAACTCAAATTAAGGATGCGTTTAATTAAGGCCATGTAAGGTTGGCAATTACGGAACAGATACACACAGTTTTGCTATAAATAACTGATATTTTATACCGTATATAAAATTGTCAATCGGATTTGGCTGAATAGTTGCAAAATGCGGTTGTTTTGCAACAATATAGGCAGTCCCGTCACCACGGGGGGCTTTGGTGGGCTTGGCCCTCCCAAACAAAGCGCCAAGCCCCCCCAAATTGAAACGTGAAGCACTATGAATATGTGAAGTTTTGGTTAGTTTTATAATGTCAAGCCCCCCCCTGCGAAAACGCAAAGCCCCCCGCAGAACCGCAAAGCCCCCCTATTGAAAACTTTCTGGCAACGGTTCTGAATATAGGTTACATTTTTTGTCAAGACAGTTGATATCTCGAATGGATAAAACTCATACACATTTGTTCAGCGGTGTACATCTTCGTCTGACATTACCCTCTCGAATCACACCCCCTCAATTCCGACGCTTTTTGTGCAAGTCTTCGTTTTCACGAATTATGTAAAACTTCGGTACGTAGACTAGAGATTGTAGTCGGTGGGACTTTTTTCCAAGAGTTTTACCCTCTCAGGGCCTCCAAGTGGAATTTTTTGTTTATTATGTGCTCGAATGCTCATGCACGCGTCTCCTCCACGTTGTTCATCGCGTAAAGTTTATAAATGTTTTTCGCGTGTGTTGTGGGCTACAGCTAGCTCACATGATATAGACTTTGTACTGAAGATAAACAGTGAAAAAAAGTAGTAGAAGAGGTCAAACCATCTTGCTGTCAATTCTTGCATTTCTGCTGCTTACCGAGGGTTCTTCCATTTTACTGCAAAGGGCAATAAAACTCTTAAAAAGTCTAAATTGATTTTTGTACAAAAAGACAGAAATACCCTAATCTAAATAATTGCCACAAACATGAAATAGGCCAGTAGAAAGGGATGATAATAAGACATCAGAGCAACAGCCCAGAACACTATCGTACAGTAAAAACAAAGTCATGATCTGATCACAAACGCGAGATCAAATAACAAAGGCACTCACATAAACAGGCCCTATCCAGGTTTTAAAGTTTGGGGAAAATACATTTTCGGGGGAAAAGATTTTTGTTTCTGTTATATGTATAAAATAACTTTTTCTGGGTACAACAAAATTTGTGGGAAAACAACAAAATTTGGGGGCTACTGTCCTCGAATGGCCCCCGTGGCTATGGACCTGCACACACACAAAAAAAGGTTTTCATCAGACACGTACCGAAAACGGAACAAAACAAGCGAGTAAAGCGAAAAAGAGCAAAATATGAAGTAAAAGTAAACAAAAGCGGCCTTAAACTTACGTCAAGGTGAACCTGAATATCCAAACAACATACACTGCTTCCGCAATTTGTCGCCTGCCACAACTGCGGGTGCGGACAACGAGGTTTCTGCTTAAACCTTGAAACAATCGAGATGATCAGCACGGTTTGAACCAAGTGTTTACCATTGTTGTCTCCCGCACAAAAATTAAGAGACTCTTGAGATGCGGCGTATTGTGTGCCTTCGATGGCGTGGAAGCTCTAGACACCTTGAAACGATGAACACCTTTGGGTGACATTACAAATAAGAGTAGCCTTGTGCGGAGTAAGGCAATGAAGCAGTTAAAAAACGTTACAGCGTTCCGGTAAATTGGTTCGGTGTTTTTGCTGAGGTTAGCGTGGTGGTGGATTTAGATATTTAGAGAAACATCGAGTTTATGCGCTTTCTATCAAAGTTTCGTATTTTCTTCGCCCACTTTCTGCGTATTAATGGCAGTAAACAAGATCGTGAGTGATGTACTTCTGTTTACAATTGTTATGCGCCAACGAACATCGGTGGTTTATTGCATGAGCCACAAAAACCATCAATATTTTAGTTACTCGATGCATTTTTCATGCAGAGTGCGGAAGCTAACAAATTTGTTGATGGCGACGGTCACTATAAGGCAAGGCATCAGTATCAAGAGTGAAGGGAGTAGCAGCTCACCTAGCAGCGAAACTCGCCCTCAGCTTCCAGTCAGATATCAGATACGGGATAAACAAAATAATTCTTTAAGATAATGTTGCAGAGACAGCGCAGTATTCTCGATTCTTTTACCAATGGCTGTCAGGGAAAAAACGTCCTCATCTTAATATTCTCTGGAATTTGAATGATAACAATGAGTATTCAAATTGCGTAGTATTTCGATTGTTGTTTTGTCAATATGCGCGTTTTCGTATGCTTTTTGTAACTGATACGGGATTTCCGCGGGTGTTTTTCACGTTTTTTTGGTAATGCAGCTCTATTCGTCGATATGACAAATACGTTATATCAAGGCTAGTGAAATATTACTGAAGCAACGAAAAGCATTTTCCGGCGTAGAAGAAAATGGGGAACGGAGTAAACAAATGTAAGTAGAGATTAATTTTACGTAATTTCTGCAGAAACTTGCTTGTACCAACAATTCAGGTTTAGTATATTCATGGCTGGTTGTGTGATCAGTTGGTTGTTCTGCAACGTGTAAGCATAAGTTATAAAAAATAGCCCACCATAGGGATCAAAGCCACATGTTTGCAATTTGGTTTCTGCGAATGTCTTGTTGCAAACTACAAACAAATGTAACGTATACCTGGGAAGAAAAGTTAAATTGAAAATAATGAATTAACAAAAGTTATTTATCTTATTATACTGACGAAATGCAGACAAAACAGTTTATCTTCTAATGTTGATTTACGGATATTTTCCGTACGGATATTTCGACATGCGCCGTAACGTCATTACCTGAACACCAACAAACAAGTTTTAATTAAATCTCATCAATTTCACTGTTTCATCATCAAATAATCAAAACCTCAATTTCACAGAAAATTGTTACGTTTGCGTTTTAACTAGGGTAAATTTTCTTTCAACGTTTATTTTATTGCCTGTCTTTTTTATGAAAAGGTTTAACTTTCGCTTCTGATGCTATTTCAACGATGGAAACAGTCGTTTTTTGGAATCAATACACACGATGTTTAACTATTTTGGAATAGTTATCTCTCCCAGCTTCAGATGCAACTTAAAATTCCATGCCCACAAGTGACCACTTTTGCGTAACGGCAAGCGCTACACGGGGAAAGCCTTCTACGATAGAGCAGAAATAGAGAGCACATGCCATAATCACTCTATGCTGCTTAGGTCTACCCGGTATTATACACTTTTCAGCTAGCTTCGATATTTATTTGTGGTGACTATCGCATCAGTTTGTCATGTGATGGTACTTGTACCATTACATCACTATCTTTCTTTCAGCACATTTCAGTTGTTTATGTGTAAGCTGTACTGCATACAACCTGGAATTTCAAGTCATGGTTGGGTATAAATCGGGATAACCCAATAACAAATGCATAGAAACGTATTTTTTGACTAAAAACTCTGCGGACCTAGGCTAACCGAAGCTTCTTTGCATGAAAAAGCTTTAAAATCAGTTGCATTTTTTGCATGAAGACCTATTTAACTTCTTGCTCATATTTGCTTAGTATTTTCGAGCGGTGGGTTGATGAAGAACCAGTGGAGAGCGTTGACATGGGACGAGCAGTAAGTTTTTCTTTTACCTTTTTACTTTCTTTAGTTTTTTTTCTTTTTTCACCATTGTGATTGGTATTGATGTGCAGTCGTTTATTTTCGAGCGATTGAAAGAGAAACTTGGCCAACGACGCAAAACAAAGCAGACAGTTAAAAGAATGTTTGTATTTAACAGACGTTTTCAACTTTGAAACACACATTCCTTAATGCTGCAGCAAAACCCGGAAGTGCGTCATGACTTTCGTTCTTTGTCACTGATGAGCAGCAAGGTTTTCTGTGTAGTGCTCTACTGATAGGTTTAGATAAGTTTTTGCTTTCAAACAATCATACATTCCAAACGATTTACACATTAAGAAATTATCATGTCTGAGAAAGTGTTCGTTGCTTCTAACTTTTTTGTTAACCGTTGTATGCTCCCCATACACGTTATGAAAAAATGCTTATTACATTATTCATTACTTTTCAGGTTATCTAGGCCATCAGTGTGCCACTTCAACAGTGCTTCTGAAGTTAGGAAAGCATTTAGAAGCGTAGCCAGAAAAACATTCAGAAGGGACAGGAGTTTCCTGTAGACAACGCTGTCGTCTTAGTTTAAGATTCAAATGGCGTATTTCTACATCATGGGTAGCACTACGAATCCTTCACCTGCAAAACTGTGAAAACGGCATGTTTCTGCTGCTTCTGGTTTACCGTTAGTCAAACCATTCAATTCTGTTTGAAAGCAAAAACGGGAACAATTACGCAGAGATGAGAAGATCAAATAATCATTAAATATTTGGGTGAGAAGATCAAATAACCATCAAATATAATAATCATCGAATACTAAATAATCATTAAATAAATTAATCTTTACGGCGTATTTCTATATCATGGGTACCACTACGAATCCTTCACCTGCAAAACTGTGAAAACGGCATGTTGCTGCTGCTTCTGGTTTACCGTTAGTCAAACCATTCAATTCTATTTAAATGCAAAAATGGGAACAATTACGCAGAGATGAGAAGAACGTCAAGACTCGATCTACTGTTTCATCTAGCATTCGGAATGGGCAGACCCGTAGCCACGTGGGCATTCGGCGGTAATGCTCCCCCCAACTTTTTTTTGGGCCCGCCAAATTTAATTGTGCCCGGAAAAAATTGTTTTAAACAAATAATAAAAACAATATTCTTGTCTCCCTAATAATGTGTTTTCACCCTAGAAATGTATTTTGCCCCCCAAACCTTAGAACCTGGCTACGGGCCTTGGAAAGTCAGACAAAATTTGGAGTATCAGGCAAAGCGGATAATTTTGCAAAAAAATTTACAATGCATTTGAAAGAACATTTATTGTGATAGATAGTTGAAAATAAAGTTGACAGCAGCGTTATGCTACGTAGAAGTTCCATACCTTATGCGTTCTTGGTTTGAAAATCAAAATGTGAGTTTCCCAAGTGATTGCAAACAGGTTTCAAATACGAAGCCTTGGTAATTTCGGCGTAATAGTCTCATCACAGCACAACGGAGCTGACTTTAATCATTCCAGTAAAGTGTCACTGTGGCCCTAAAACCTGCTACTTCAAATAATTTGTAAAAACAAAAAGAAATTTTGTGACCGTTACCAACTCGTTAAGTTACACAAAAAGGTTTACTTGTACGAACGAACATGTCTTCAGTAACTTTAAATTTGCAGTGTTATTCAATGCCACAAAGCGATTCCATCAGGTTGTAGCAAGGGGCAAGCTGGTGTCATTTCTTAAGCAAACATATTAAGTGCTGTTAAAAGGCATTTTAACTCTAAGTGTTTTCTGGCTTTCAATCGTACACAAAAATACGTGTACTCTGCAAAATTTTGCCCATTAAGGTGATAAACTCTTTGCATGAGCAAGACAAAAAGAAGTTGACAATGCATCAAGTCTATAAACCAGGGGTCTCAAACACGCGGCCCGCGGGCCGCATGTGGCCTGCGAGGACCTTTTGTGCGGCCCGCGATGCTTTTTGGAAATTTTCAAATAATTAGCATTGATTTTATTATTTTAATTTATTCAAATAATTAACATTTACGTTGCCAAATTGCGTTGAAAAAAGATGCCGCGAAATAAGTGAATCAAACCTGAATGGTACCCAGTGCGGTTTTCGTCCCGGCCGTGGCAATACAGACCACATTTCATTCTTCAGCAAAATTTTGAGAAATCTTGGGACCAGGGTTTTTTTAAGGAGAATGTTAGGTACCCGATATGGATCTGTAGGGACCTGATTTCTCTGATTCGAGGGACCCGATTTTCTCTGATTCTAGGGACAAATGATTAATTATTTTCTCTGATTCTAGGGACCGATGATTATTTTCTGATTCTAGGGACCCGATTTTCAAGTGTAGGGACCCGAATCGGGTCCCTGAAACACCTTAAGAAACCCTGTCTTGGGAGTATGCTAAAGACGCCTTCGCATGCTTTGTCGACCTCGAGAAAACATACGACCGGGTTCCTTGTGAAACGTTTTGGGGAGTGTTGCGTGAGTACGGTGTTGACGCCCGCATGTTGTTGGCCATCAAGTCACTGTATTCCTGCTCAGACGTGCGTCCGTGTCGGGAGAGTTACATCACGACCGTTCACCGTTGGTGTTGGAGTCCGACAAGGGTGTGTGCTCTCACCGCTTCTTTTCATAGTTAACATCAGTGGCTCTCAAACGTTTCGGTGAAGGGAGCCAAATCCAGACCTACAATTTTGTTGGAGAGTCTTACCAAAATATTTTAACACAATTCAATTCACACGTTTTTTTACAGCGGAACGAAGTCTGTAACACAACACATTAGACGTTTTATTGAAAGACTGCTGAGGGTCGCGCAAAGCGTGCCTGGGAGCCGAATGTGGCCCTCAGAACCGGAGTTGAGATCCACTGGTCTCATGAATTGGATCGACAGTCACAGCCGAGTCGACCAGGGTGTCACAGTCGGGAGGTTCAGGATCAACCGTTTACTTTTTGCAGACGATTTGGTACTGCTAGCATATTCTCAACAGTCTTCAGCATGCACTCGATCGGTTTTCTTCTGCGTGAGACCGAGCCAGAATGAAAATTAGCGCTAAATATGCCGAGGTACTACTGTATGTTTCTCTACAAACCCACGGCAGTGTATGCGGCAAGTGAGCAGCAATGGTGACGTTCTAGTACCTAGGGGTGTTATTTACGTGTGACGGAAGTCGGAGCGCCAGGAGATTGATACACGGATTGGTAAAGCTAACGCGGTTCTGCGTGAGCTTTATCGCTCTGTGGCCACAAAACGGGAGCTTTCAAACACCGCAAAGTTGTCAGTTTTCAAATCGATCTTTGTTCCGATCCTTACCTATGGTCATGAATCTTGGTTAATGACCGAAAGAATATTAACTCAGGTGCAAGCACCAAAGATGGGATCTTTGCGAAGAGTCCATGGTGTGACACAGGGGCGTACCGAGGTTAGGTTGCGCAAGAAACAAGTTTGGCGCCTCCGTATTTGAACCCAAGCTATTTTGGCATTGAATGTCCTGCACTCAAGAAAAAACTTGCGACCTTGTTGCAACTTTTCGCCGCCCGCCAGTGAAACGGCGCGCGGGGCATTGTGCCCCCTCGTTACGCCCCTGGTGTGACACTTCGCGGCAAAGTGCGCGGCTGTGAAATTCGCAGGGCCCTGAATGTCGAACCACTTCTCCTAATGGAGAGAACCCAACTACGTTAGTTCTGCCATGTATCCAGAATGCCCAGCGGAAGACTAATGAGGCAAGCCCCGCTGGGTAAACCCACGGGCAAGCGACCCAGATGTCGTCCAAGGCCTAGGTGGAGTAACTGCATCTCCGACCTTGCTGCTTGGTCCCGTTTTCGTGTGAAAGAA
>JGI24158J21664_10007872_pt1 | contig 14160 bp, 3 predicted proteins | sample Ectturendosymbi3_FD_21664 | JGI IMG/M metagenome (IMG submission 21664) | reverse complement strand
ATTCCACTATAAATTCGAACTTATGAATTCGCACTGTGGTAAACCAGGCTTTTGTTATTTCAATTTGCGGTGTACTTACATTCAATAACGCATCATTTCCTCAAGCGACAATTAATCACTGACATTTAATCACTAGATAGTTAATCACGCAGATAATTAAACACGCAGACATTTAATCCCTTAGACTTTTTATCAGAATGCAGAAATTAAATGCTTGGACAGATCAACACGCACGCACCTAATTACACAAACACTATTTTTTTTTGATACGGTGGTTTGTTGCAGTCGCTTTATAACTACAATGGTCTTGTAGCGCCACGACTGAGTTTGTGCAAATTCTGGNTTCATTTTACTCGGTTTGTGTTCTGGGTGTGTTCCCTGCAGCTCTTCCGNACACCGTGCGCCTGGTAAGAAGGCTACNGTACCAATTTACAAGGTCTTGGTAAGACCCGGCCGAAAGTCGAACTCTCGACCNACCAGCACCGAAGCGGANACACTTACCACTAGACCACGGGCTGGTATGAACACTTAATTCACGTAAATCGCTGCGTTTCTTCCTTTAGGCCAGGGGCGGGGAACCTATTTACTATGGCGGGCCGCATGAATTGTGCATTATCGCTGGCGGGCCGCAAAATCAATTAATTTTAACCTAAAATTCTACCTTTGTCTAACTATGAGGAAGAGTGAAAAATGTTTTCTGTTAGTTTTAGAGTTGGCAAAATGAAATTACATCATGGTTTGTCCCGACAGGAAAAATATTTTTGGTCACCAANTGGAAAAATCCACCGTTGCCCCCCTGGAAAANATCCNTCCGAGGCTCATGCACGTATCAATCAAGCAGAAAAACAGAGTTCTTAAGTGCTGTTTTCTGAAAGTGCATTCAAAATAAAAAGGATCATTGACAACTTAACCATACGTTAAAAAGAAATATTGTCGCCGAAAGGCGTGAGATCTGTTGCATGACTACTCAAAGTGTAGGGATTCTGCACTTGATTTCTACAAACGATACATTACTTACTAATGGGTAGTTCAAAACAAGTCAGAAGCTATGCTGTGGAACGGAAGGAATTGTAGGATTTTGTTCCTCCAAATAGAAATTCAAACTCCAAAATTTACATGCAGTTTTTAATCAAAAGTTAATAGCTGCAATATTTTTTGTGTTCGCCACACCCTCTGAGGGACCTAGGTTGGCGATGCGTTTGGGTAAGGGCCTCGTCTTTTACAACTTTTAGGTGCTGAGCGACCTACACTGACCTCACTCATCGCACATCTCTGAAATCTAATGGCGTTTATTAATCTTACTCTTCTATAAAATCTAACTCTTTTGAAAATAACCTAATTGTTCTCCGGAGAATTCTTTTTTCTCCATATTTTTGCAGCTTGTGATTTGTACGATTTTTTTGCTTAAAATGTCTCTGCTGAGAAACGCTTTCAAGAAACAGTTGCCAATACATTCGACTGTGTAATTTGGTAAAAGTCAATCCTGGCTTTAAAGAGCTGTACGTTTTTGACCTCAACTCTAAGGCTAGCTGTACATAAAGCTCACACCAGTAGCAAGCCGACTTAAAAAAATTTTACTTCTGCCTTTTGTGGCGCATTGATATAAAAATTTGACGCAATTTACAGGTTACTCGGTTGCTAGTGGGATGTTTATGGGCTCAGAAAATGGCGAATATACTGTAGCTGGAGTCCCACGTTATGAATTGAGAGGCACAGTGAGTAAACTATGAGAAATTTGCAAGTATCGAAATGTGATATGTTCCGAATTTTTGCATTTTTGGAAATAAAATTTCTGGCTGTTTTCCTGTATTTTGGTTTGATTTGAAAAAGCAATACTTGTTTCATAAAAATAATAGAAAAAGAAATTAGAGATGTCATCGTCACATTTAAAGCTTGTCTGCAAAGTTCAAAATTTATTTTGTAGGTCATTGTATACCGATCTTTGCACCCCACCCCATCCTCTGCTGACTTTGCTGCAATCAAGCCACCGACTGTGTTGTGGCAGCTTGGAGCTTACTTCGGCCATTCTGTTTTGGGAGTCGATTTGAACGGTGATGGCTACGATGACCTGCTCGTATCAGCTCCTCTTTTTTCAGACAAGCTAGGATATGATCAAGGGCGAGTGTTTGTGTTCATGAATAATCCAAGCTACCCTGGGTCGATGGCATGGGTAAGGCAGTTGCGCCATCCAATTACCGCAGTTTGGTAATATCGCGAATTCAACACAACTGTTGAAATAATTTATGCAATACTTTCTAAAGTTTGTTGGCTTAAACGATTTTCATGTTTTTGAACTGTCAGAATAATATCAGTTTTCGTTCAGTATCAAGCATGAAAACTTGATTGAACTTTTTTGTCAAAGTCATGTTTCCGAACGACGCATTAATGAAATCGTAGATGCAACAGCTGACACCCTGGTCAGTTGCAGTAATTCGATGCAAAGGCTGGTTTATTATTTGTTGGCAGCGGTGGAACATGCATCCGCTGTTGATATAGTTTTATTAAAACTTTTCAAGCTAACTTCTTTCTCAACGCAACAATACTTGCTGAGACAAATGAATAACGCATGAAAATGCCTCTACATGATTGCTGCTTCTGCTTTTATTATCAAAATGCAGCATAATAGAGAGTTTGGGTTAAGAAAAACTGGCAACTGACAAAATGACGTCAGGATTACTGTGACCACACTTAATGCTGTCATTAAGTTTTCAATTTCTTGTGCTGGCTGTTATGCCACATTTAAAAATAAGTAAAATGTTCACACTAACGTATAGAAACCAGGAAGCTAACTATTTGCAAGCTACACCTGATATCAAACCAAAAATGCATGTGGAATGTTTCTGAAAGGCAAAACGAAATTGTAGTTGACCTACTTTTTATAAAAACAGCCATTAAGAAAGCAAGCGCTGCAGTCTCGATACAAATGAAGAAAATATGCCAATTCTTCATTATTTTCCAATGATTTCTTGTAAACGCGACCAAAAAAACAAACGCCGGGTTAGAGAATGGGAAAAAAGGTGAAATGAACTTTCCGCAGTTAAATTTTCACCGATAGAAAAGGAAGCATAACAGGATGTTAAAAATTCTCTTTAATATGCTTGTACAGCTTTCTTCATAAAGCCATAAGGTCGCCCTACCATCCACTGAGGCGAAAATTGATTTCCGTCTCATCGTGATGATTCCTACACCATTTTATCTTAAAAGAAAAAAAATACAGTGAAGTAAAGAGTACGAAAAAAAGCGGCGATTCAGGGATTCAAAACTGAAACTGCCGATCACCGATTGCTGAAATCCGAATTTTCTAATCTATTTTTTTGGACGTCTGAAAAAATAGATGAACATCGAAACAGAACATGACATGATTTCGACGAGTTTCTGGGCTAAACTTGCTTTGTTGCCACTGCACGTATAGCTGCGTATTTTATAAAAATGGTTGCTATTTAATGATGTTCTTTTAGTGCGAAAGACAGACGATGGCTTGTTTCATTTTAGACGTCGCCTTCTTTCCAGCCCCTGCTGCTGACGGGCTCTAATGCAAACGGCGCCAGGTTTGGATTTTCTATCACCAACGTGGGCGACTTGGATCGAAACGGCTACAGTGATATTGTAGTTGGTGCCCCGCTTGAAGACGAGAGGTCGACAGATAGTGGAGCTATCTACGTTTATTATAATTCGAAAGATGGTTTAACAGACTCGAGAAATCAGGTATCGTTTCATATACTGCTTCGGCCTTTCGTATGCGACGGAACAGGAAAAAGTTGGCTTTGTGCGGCTATTGAATTTCATTAAAAAAATATTTTTCAGTACAGTTTGCTGATGGCAAATATAAAAAAAGATTTTGATTGTTTGAGCAAAAGAGTCAAATACGTTCAAGGCTGCCTCTTTTAATACCGCGAATTCTGGTAGAGACTTTTTAATTTGTAATGTGTTTCTAGTGAATGTAGTAGTGTTTGTGATTTCATGCATAAAACTGTCTCACTAACCCAGCTCTTGCTGTATCACGATACATTACCGCTTTTGAATCCGAACCTTGAGTGTTTTTACGGGCTATCGCGAAATTATTTAGGTTTTCTATCAGAAACGGCTGACTGACACCGGTTTATCGAATTAAGGCTCCTCTCCCCAACCCGAGTTGTTTTGATGTTGCCTAATCTGATTCACAACCTAACTAAACAAAACTTTCAATACCTGACAAACAGCGAATTTTATGAACAGCACCATAATTGAAGCAAAGCATTCACTTAAATAGCTATTAACTCTTGCATGAATATGTTATTAAAGTAAGGAAATAATTCAAATTCATTGAGCAGAATTCATCAGAATGACTGGAAACATGAACTCAGGAAAAAGGTTTGGTGCCCATGACACTAAATTTCAGGAAAGCTAAGGCTCTCAATGCGTGACCAAGCTTTTTCTGCTAACCAGTTCATCTGAATTAACTCACTGACGGAACTAAACTGAGGCATAAAATGCTCAAAGCTTAGATTTTTATAGTAATGAACTGTCGGTTTGTTTTAAAACGATTCATGTCCTGTGCGAATTTGGTGCAGTGGTGTTGCAAAAGAAATTAATTTTATTCCCAGTCATATCTCACATTAAAAAATACACAGACACCAGGGTGAAATCACATTAAGGCTTAGTATGTCACAAGGTGAATTTGTTACATTGTTTCTTGTGGATAAATTTATCGCTCGGATTCCTTACAGGTGCATTTGGTAGAGAATAAGTTTTGTTTATTCCTTCCAAACAAATTCTTTCTTTCGTAGGTGTTTTTTTCGATATGTAATGGCCTCAAAAATGTCGTGACCGTAAGATCAATTATCACATTGCTGACAGACTTGCTTGAACGTTTGTCATGACGTGCGTTTAAGAACGCTTGATCGTGTTTGTGATGGCAGTGCAGAATTAGGCCTACTCCAGATTGAACTCGGCAAACAGAAAAACTCCAGTTTCATCAACTTTGTGAGTCAAAACATTCCCCACACGCTAGTTTTGATTATAGCAGCTTTTCCCCTTGGTATTGGCTGTCCAGTGTTGTCGACAACACTGAAATACACTTCTGTTTGATATAACTTGCATAGCCTACAGTTTTGCCCTGTGCTTCTTTTGCAGAGAATCGTTGGGCGATCAGTTCATTCTGCATTGAGGCAATTTGGAAGAACAGTGCTTACGAACAACTTAGATGAGATGGACATTGACAGTAACGGGTATCCAGATATCGTCGTATCTGCGCCTTCCAGTGACCTAATTGTAATTCTTCGCACTCGATCGATCGTAGAGATAACAAGAAGTTTCACTTTGATTCCTCCAACAATCGACTTGCTCGCTTGCGCCAGCAAGGACAAACAACCATGCACAGCAGTGCGACTGTGTATGTCCGGAAAGCACAGGACCTCCGGAAATAACAATTTCAGTGAGTTGCTAAAATCATTTTAGGTGTGCAGCGTTTGTCCAAGCAGCTTCAAAATTACTGGCAAATAAATATATCATTTACTGCCAGAGCTATTGCCAGCAGCTGCAAATTTTCCTTGTTTTGCCAAAAGAGAATTTTGTGTGATAATCGCGTTTCTACTCTGATTTCGTGGTACGCGTACCTCTGAGTACAGCAAGGTTGAGCAGAGGTTTGCGAATCACCCCTTTTCTTAGGTGATTGCATTTGCCAGCACAATTTTGGTATCGGTTAAGGTAACACTTCCTTTACAGAAATTTCATGTTTGCAGTTTCATAACCTTAAATTTGAATTATTCCATTGCGTCAGGTTTTGAAGATACTACCTTTGTTAAAAAAAAATTTAGCGGATCGACGGTCTGCGGGTTTTTGTTCTTTTATTGTTTGTTGAAGTAAGTCATAAAGCGCTAATTGTGGATGCCCACATGGCTGCCGTGGCTAGCGTTATAATTCACGCGAAGACACTCGCTTCTGCAATTTCTTATCTATTCCACGTCGAGCATCACATATTTTTTGAGGGGGAAGATTTAGTTTTGCCCTGGTACTAATGAAAATCCCAGAGGCCGACCCAGGACCAGGCTGCGTGAATATTTCGTCGACATGGCTTGGTCCAGCCTTGCGTGGAGCCAGCAAAACTATCGGAGATTACTGAAAACCGTGAGGTGATTTGTGACCTCCTTGTCCTGTTGCCTCTGTGACCCGCTCGAGAGGAAAAGCGGGTGCGAAAAAAAGCACTGAAAGTTTGTTATTAGTGAATATTGATTTGACTACGTACTGTCTAAAGTCACTACTCTTAGATGGTTAATTGAGGTATAAAGAAACAAAGTTTTAAAAAGGTAAATCTTCTGTCGGCAGCAATAAAACTTACCAGGTTTTGGATTTCGCAAGAACTTTTTCAAATCTTTGCAATGTATGTTGATGTATGGTGCGTTGTTACCGAAGTATTTGCTTGAGTACGTGTAGTTGCCAAGTAACGTTGAAGTCTAAATAATGTTAGCATATGAGCTTCCACGTCTTAGATGAGAATATTGAAATAGTTTTTTCATGCAAGGCTTGTGGTTCAAACCAGAGGTAGTGAACATCGTTCCAAAGCGAAAAAAGAACTAAGACCGCGCATTTTACATGTCACCGTGTATTCGTTAACCATTGAATAATGTCGGTACAGATGGGACTTTGAATAAGGTGTCAATATTTAAACAGTGTAGAACAATGGTGCAAAAGCAAGATTGCCAGGAAAGAGCATGCCAGATTTCACATATTTTGCTCATAAAATTTAATCTGCTATATGTTTTGAAATGAGGTTTGAATTTATAAGACTATCTGAGTTCTACGTAAAGACTCTACTGCCTTGGTTTTTAGCAACCATGCTGCCTCATGTAGGCACCGTATAGATAGATCGACCAAAATCACCACCGAGGTATGAAGGCAGAGTTTGTCGATTTGTGATGATTGGCGTTGGACTAACACGGCCAACCGTTTCATAACAAGCAAATACGTCACGAGACAAATGTCAATGCCTCGCGTGGGTTTGTTTCTTTAACTGGTTAGAATTAATTGATGGTGCGTTACTAATTCAAGCAAAAACAACTACTGCTCAGTGCACTACTATTCATCGTATTACCGAGATCAGACCTTCGGAGTAGAAGGGGGCTACGCTCAAAACTTTGTCTTTCGTAGTTATCTTACGGGATATTTACTCGCAAACTTTGCCACGAAAAACTGCAAACATAGGTTAATTCGTTAAATAGTGCGAGATTCCTGGAAATGGCGTGAGATATAGCTCAATAGTTTATAAAAGAATAAAAAAATTGACAAACTTGCCAGAGAAGACATCTAATTACAAGAAATACGTTGACGCACTTCACGCAAAACAGAAAGTTACTTAAACAGTGAAATGTTTTCTTTTGTTATTTCTGGTACCGATGGCATCTGTGGAGCTCGTCTGAGTCTGCTTGGGTAATAAATACATGTGTTGCTTCGCCGTGAAAGCCTGTCGCAGTGACGTAGTCGATACCAAACAAAGTTTTATACGTAATTGCACAAATGTTTTATCATTCATAATCTGACTGCTATTGTATTTTTGTGTACTCACCGCTTGTTACAACCAGCATAGACTACACCACTTTGACATGTGCGTAGGAAGCTGAAAACGTTCTGTTTGCACAAGATGTCATTTTCTTGCTTATTGCAAGATTGACGTGTCTGATGAAGTGTTAGGGCATTTTGATAAGTTTGTGTTTTTGGTGTGTTTTTTATTGTCATGACTACAATCGGAGAGATCTTATTTTTACTAATGAAACGAATCGATTCTAACGCACATTTGATTATTGAAACGCAGCTCTGGACTTTCACGTTGATCTCGATACAATGGTNGGCAGCCCTTCAGCACGTCGCTTGAAGTTCGTGGAATCGCAGTCTTCAAGTCTGNGGAAGAGATCTCAAGTAATTACCGACAGCAAGCAATGCTATTCATTCGATGTGCTGTTACAGGTACTTGTAAACAGTTGATTTCATCAAACGTTTTTCTTTTTTTAGAATAGAGTTTGTTCTTCTTTTTAAAGATTTATGTGTTTTAATTAAAAAACCTCCACTTATACGACTACACTCGTGAGAACACAGTGGGTAAAAATACTCTGAAATGATCCCCGTGTCTCAAACACTATTTAATGGGTGAACCATCAACGCGAAAATTAAGTAGCACTTTGCTTTTTTAATATTCACGAAACCTCGATGCACTACTGGTGCATGCTCATTTAATGACGATGAAGAATTTGCAAGACAAGGTACTTTATACCTCGTCTGTATGAGCAAGAAAAGGCTTAATTCTTCTCTTTAATATAATCGATTAGAATTGAGCAAATGTAACAAGGCAGACATTGTTATATCAAAGTTTTCCGACTGTGCTGGACTGGTTTAAACTTTAGGAAGTAGTAACAAACGGGTAGCAATAATTGCAATAATCGACAAACGGGTAGCAATAATTGTATAATTACCAAAATATCAAAAACATAAAATAATTTACAATTATTTTATTAAAATCATGTTGAAATTACGGTGCAAAATCTTTTCATCCATTTTTTAAATAATTTTTTCCCCAAAACAAGCTGGGGGACTACAGCCCTCCATACCCGCCTCCTAAGCCTATGAGTGAAAGTCCAAGAAGCTCAACATCAGAAGCGTCTAGTCCAGTGACTGATTGGGAAACTGCATGACATATGGCTGGTGACGATTGATTTGCGCTGTCATCAGGGTGGCAAACAAAAATATTTTTTACTCACTAACAAATGGACTACTTGTAAGGTATTTCTACCCTAGGCGATCAAGCCCTTTTGGTATTATTGAAAGCTTGTTCTGTACACCAAGGCGATAAAACAACAGAGTCAATGACTTCAATGGAACGTACTGTAATCTATTGGAAAAGATTATTCAGATATTCAGATCTTATTCTTTCGTTCACAAATAAATACCATTAAGAAAAATTCCGAGCCGGCTGATTCCTCGAAAGTTTGCAGTAAACCGAGATTTTAATTGCGAAAAATTCTGTAATGATGTTCTCAATGAACTATGAACTAAACAAAGACAACAAAAAGGCAGAGCTTCAGCTTTTCAAGCTCACAGGTTTGCATCTGAGACTGCAAGTGATGCAAGAATAGAGCTGTAAGCAACGTTTAATGGAAATATTGCCTCTTTTTCTTAATTTTGATCTACTTTAATATCATTTGTTAGCAAAATTATTCCTTGACAAATTCGGTACTAAATAGAAAGCATTTTAAACGCTGGGTTACCACGTAACGGCGTATGGGAAAATTGTGATGCCCACAGTTCTGAAATGAAATTCATCCAGCGTTTAATAAGACACCTGGCGACAGCATTTAGACAAGCAGCCATCATCGCCCTTTGCCAACACGGTCTGTTAGAAAACGAATGTCTCTTGAGTTTTGAAACGAACGTTTGGCTTTTACTTAAACTTGAAAAGGTCTAATCTGTTTGTTTGAAGGTCGACAATATCGGATCTTTAGGTGCAAAAGGAGGTGGACTGGAACTACCCCTCAGGGCTACGTTTACTTACGATTTCACTCTTTCTCACAAAAGCACAATACTCTCTGCTGTGTTTGATCCTTTAGAGACGAAAAGCATCGGAGCTGATTGGACCTTCATAACTGGCTGTTCTGGGCCCAACCAAAGTTGCTCACACGACCTGGAAGTTTTTGCTTCATATTCGTGAGTTGCCATAAAAACTGCGCCGGCATTTCCGTCTCTAAAAGTAGTCGACGTAAACGGAACCTTAAATCTCGAAACTAATCAAAATGTTTACATTGCAATCGGTTGAGCGTTACGAACAGATATTTTCAATCGCTACTTTTGCTGTGCAGGATTCCCATGACAAGTGATTATCTCTTACTCACAAACAACCCTGGACTGCTGTCTGTTCACATTCAGATACACAACAACGGGCCAGACTTTTCCTATTTCACAAAAGTGAACGTCAGCTCGGGCTCACTAACGCGAAGCCATGTATGTGAAAAGAAAATATTTAACAGTGAAACTCTTGTAAACACATAGAGTTGGACCACGTAGTGTTGTGTATGACGTATGAAAATTTGCTTGAACTGAGTGAGGGCAACATACTGCTTATGGAGAACTAGAATTTTCCAAAGAGGCAACAAATATTAACATAGGATAAAACAAGAACAAATTTAGCCGTTATTTTAAGCTTTGTGATATAACCCACTTTTTATAAGGTGAAGTCCATTAAAACGAATCTTATTTGAAAAAAGTGTCAAGAAATTTATGTTTGTTTTTAAGTTTAGATGATGAACAAATTTTCCATAAGGAAGAGCAAGGTCGCCTGTTTGGGCTATTTTCGTTGTCCCTGTTGGTTGCGGTATAAGATTAGCTGTTTAAAATGAATGGCTGTTGAAAATTACGTTGCATTCGAAATACACGATTACTGTAAGATTTGCTTCTTGTTTTTTTTTAATCTTTGATATAAACCCACAAGCAAGGAATCAAGAATATCATACATAGATGTTTGCAACGAATCTGTGGATGTCAGTTTAAATTAGGAGTAAACTAAAATCTGATTCATAAGTCTCAGAAAGCAATTTTCCTCCAGCAAAATCTTAGGTTTCCCTTGAACATGTTTGGTCAATTGCTGAAGTTCAGAACAAAAATGCTTGCAAATTTTTGGGATTCAGGTATGCAGAAAGTGAATTGCAAGTATGTTTGTCAAAAACAGTGTATGCTACGTATGTGATTGTATTGGTAAACATTCTTTAGAAGCCATTTTCGATTGTTTTCAATCTTTGTGCATTTAAGTGGATGGAAACTTCACTTAAACTAGCGCAGGCAGCCCAAAAATTCGAGGGGGGGCAAAAAACTTGGGGAGGCCAAAATATTCAATTTTAGGCAAATAACGTTATTTTGTTTGGAATACCGCCTCTCAAAGCACAAAGTGACTATAGGTTATAAAAATTGGGAAGCACGCCCTTCCTGGCTACGCCTATGAAACAGTGTACAGTTCAAGAGTAAGGTAATGTACAGTCATTGTTACCAATATTTAGAAAACGGTATCTCCTGCACAGATTGTTGGAAGCTGCATCCAGCTTTCGGAGAGCGATTCAAGCCCTACTCATGCAGTTCTTGTGTTCACAAACTCATCTTCAACTCTGAAAGACCTGCTGCACTCAGGTCAAACGGTGAGTATTTTCCATAGCAAAGTATCTTAGATTGCCGACAAGAACCTTTTGCTTCCTTTAGTCTGATGCACTTTGTGTTTCAGTCCCAACAATTGAACAAATAAATTTAGGCGTTTGTTCTCTGAACCGAGGTTTTGCATGATAAAGTAACGAATAAAAATTGTCTTTGTCATGTTTAACACATACTAACATCACTATTGAAACCGTTGCCAATATTTTCTCTTGAAAATATATTGCTCTTTCGATGACTCGTTTTCCTCAAATCAATATTTTCATGCTCTTGTGTGCTGATGACATCATAACCGATGTCTTTAAAACACCTGTAATTTATTGTGACAGAATTTCAAAGTTCGGACAACTTTATACGTCTCATTCTTTCCAATCACAATTTTCTTCGCTGTTTTAATCTGTTCTGTGGTTGATTCTTCAACCTTTATTGATCTTTGCGCGTTGCACGGAAGCATGATTATGTTTCTTCCTCTTAAACTCCGTAAACGGTGCATTTATGGCTTTACTGCAGAAAGCAGTTATCACTACAGACCATCTTAAGAGTTTTTCTGTGAATATCACTGGTGTTTGCTGTTATTGCAGAAACCGTATGTCAATATCAGTGAAGAATACCAATAAAGCCGAGGCTATTCCCAATATATAGGATCACATCTGATCGTTTAGTTGCTTTTAATAACCTCAATCGCACCTGACCTCATGCAGTCAAGACCTACGATTTTTTGTGTCCTCAAATCACTGCCATGGGGAGGAGGACAGATACCTTCACGTGGCTCTCCCTGTTGCGGCATTTCCTGAAATGCTTGCCAAATCTGTCATCATGAGAGCAACCACTGCTACTCGCGCTGGATGTGTTCAGAGTTGGATGGATCACACAACGCGCTGCTCAGGGCGCGGCAGCAGAAATGCTGCCGAAGACGACCCACGACCCAAGCTGAACACCGAGGGGCTCACTGAAAACACGATCTCCGTCATTGAGTAGCTAGCCTATAAAAACAAGATTTTCATCATCATCCTACAGGAGACCCACTGCACACCTGCAGACACGTTAGTGATTCCCAATTTCTCACTAGATGGGTCAATCCTGATCAGGAATCACGGCCTTGGCACGTTTGTCCACAAGCGGTTGGAATGGTTACTGGTCGATCAGTCTCCAGCACAATCAGAGACTGAGTGGTTGTGCGTAGACGTCGCAGGATACAAGATCGTCAACGTCTACAAACATCCACGCTCGCGACTCACCCCAACGACCATCCCGACGTTCCCACACCCCAGTCTGTATGTTGGCGACTTCAGCTGCCAGCATGTCAACTGGGGTTACAACATCCCCGGACAGTGAGAGCCTGGACTCCTGGGCAACATCCAACAACCTAGGACTGTTGTACAACCCAAAGAAAACAACCAGTTTCTTCTCTCGGCGTTGGAACGTTGGCACCAACCCAGACCTGTCCTTCGCGAGTTTTTGCCAGGACAGCCGACGGCCAGACAGACGTGTACTAGGCTACAATCATTTTTTGCAAATCCTAGGCCATGCGGTAAATCGCGTAAACCCAGTTTGTTAAATCTTGTTGCACATGTCACTCGTCTAGATAGCCTTCAAATACAAACTTATTTCACATCATGCTTTTAAAAATGTTTTGATTAGTCTCTGTAACGCCCGCAGAAGCCGGATCGTGGCTTTTGGAGTTATGATCGGTCGTAACTCGCGACCAGGTTGCGCTAGAGAGTCAGTGAAGACATCGTCGAATTCGGAAGACAGCAAAGCATTTTTTAAGGTATGTTGCGCGTACTTGTGACGTCANTGTGACGTGATTTTGGGGGACAACCCGGTTTTCACNTTNCCAAAAAATTCACGGTTTTTATTCAAAATTCCGTGGAGCCAAAACTAAACACGTTAGAAATGCAGGTTCTACATGAAAAATGTCAGTTATGACCGTCACTTTGGGAAAGTAATTGAAAAAAATGAACTTTTTTTGGTCGGGGCATCTTTGGACAATTGAAGGGTAAAATTTTACCCTAGGGCGAAAATTTACCCTTCAGTAGTGGGATACATTCATTCGTTTGCTCATTTTTGAACTTTTCATTCCTCCCCTACGGAACGTTCATTCCTCCCCTTTTCGGGTTAGTAGACAAGTATTAATTACAGTTAGAGTAATAGTCTTTATTGACGACAATAACCTGATTAAAAGTGGGACAAAAGTTATTTGTTGTCAAATAATGTCACTACAATTTGTCAACAAACATATCAAAAAGCTGTCTGAGTCCACTAAAAAACTTACAAATATAAAGTGATACAACTAATTGCAAGACCCAATGGCAACTTAAAAAAGAAGTAAAATATAATGAATAGGGAACTGAAACTATAAAGTGGAAATTCCTCCACTGAACTCATGAAATTTGTCCCTGGAGAAGAATTCCTCCCCGGTTAGGAACCACTTCCTTCAAGCAGGGCTTCTCAAACTTTTTGCTCTGCGGCCCCATTTTAAAAAAGTTTTTTCTATGCGGCCCTTCATGAATATCCTAGATGTTAATGATACGTGCAAACGTCCCATTACAAATCTCAAGCGAGGCATTTTTGCCTATGGTCAAATTATACAAATACACACAATCCACAAAGGGAATTATGCAGTAGCCCAGTGGCTCCCAACTGGGAAGTAATTCCTCCCCAGGGAGGAATTTCATGAGTTCACGGGAGGAATTTCCACTTTATAGTAAAGTTACCTCTGTATGCGATCTGAGTCATCACAAAAATGAAGTTTTAACCCTTTCAGCCATCCTGCTGAATGTGTGTAATAGGGGAGGAATGAAACGTTGCAAAATGAGCAAATAGAGTGTACACGTGGTTTTGGGGTCTCATATGAGGCCTTGCAAACCGAGTGCTTTAGACTTGGCTATTGCTAAATACATGGGTTTTCGCCTTCAGCAGTCAAGTCAGGGGGGATTCTTATAATTCTCAGATTACTTAATCTCCCCACGCTTCTGTCCTGTTTCCAAATGCCTTATTATT
>JGI24158J21664_10007868_pt1 | contig 14161 bp, 10 predicted proteins | sample Ectturendosymbi3_FD_21664 | JGI IMG/M metagenome (IMG submission 21664) | reverse complement strand
CCACGTAAATATCCATCTGTCATATTTTGCTCTCAAGACTAACGAAGAAGAGTCAACACCAGCTTTCACACAAAATCACCATGGCTGTTTGATGACTAGTAATGGTTTGCCTGCTAATGAATTTTTATATTTGCGCTCTGAAACTGTAATAAATGTGATATTAACAAATTTTGTGTGCTGCGCGAACAGTGACTTGCTGCACATTTCAAAATTGAGACCCTTCTACCTGGCTTCGTATATCCACTAGCAATAATGCCAACTGTGCTGTGAGAAATATTGCATTGTTGCATAACACTCCAACACTCCATTGCGTGGTTCGCTTGGGGTTGATCATGTCTTGACCAAGTATGTTTATATTTGGTTTGTAAATACTCCATGCAAATAATCCTCTCAAAAATGTTCCATCTGAATTCGTACTCCTTTGCAAGAAAGCTGCGCCCTTGCATTTCATTCAGGCTGCACTTCAGTTCGTGTTGTCCGCATTAATTGGCAACTTTGCTAACAAAGTTGCATGCTTCAGTCGCAGGCCCGTCAGGATTTAGCAGGAGGGGGGGCCAAAAACCAAAAAGAGGGGTCAAAAACCAGAAGGGGAGGCCACATTTTTAAAATACAGTATTGGATGTATGCTGGAACCGGGGGGCCAAACGTGAAATGGGGGGGCACCGATTTCAAATGAGGGGGCGGGCTCCACTGGCCCTCCCGCTGGCGACGGCCCTGTTCAGTCGTATAGTTTCGCATCCAATCGCAAAAAGTCACGTTAGACCTTGGTCAGTGAGAGAACACGACACTACATGAGTCCGACTGTTTCTTCCGTTTGTTGTCGAACAATTGAGATTGATATAAAACACCAGCGAAAAATCTTACAAGTTCTTTCGAGGGGGGCCATGGCCTCTTCGGCCTCATTCTGGCTGCGCCTCTGCTATGTAATAAGTTCGTAAGCAAACTTTTTAAATTTTTTGTATTTTTTTATAGGCTCAAGAACATTTGCAATCAAAACACACCAAAATTACACCTGTTGTTTTTGTTATGGGCCTACCACCCAAAAACATGTATAGCAAACGCCTTGAAAATATGTCAATTTTGTAGATTTGGTTTACATCCATACAAGCTGGCAACACTGCGTGCAACTGTAGCACTCAATTCCTCGTGTTATCCAATAAAACTCATCAAAATCAAGGGATTTGTTACGTCACAAAACGTTTGTGGCCGGCAATAAATTTTCTTATGTGAAAGTGTCCCGCAACACTAAAAAGGCTGGTCAGGCCTGATCTAGTCCCTTTCCTTGACTCACGCTTGCTATAGTATACGTACAGTACACCCACAATGTCTATGGAAAGAAGTCCTTTCTCAGCAAAGAATCAGACACTTTAAGATCTTACAGAGTATATATTTCGCCTACGATGTAGGCATCATCAGCTCTTGTTCAAATAGAATCTTTGAAGTACACTAAGTCTTTGAAGTAAATCTTTACAGTACGCTAATACCTANTACCTACAGTAGTAATATCTAATACAGTTTAACATGTGCAGCCCAGTGNTAATGAATCGCTTGTGCTGTATACTTGTTATTCTTTCTGCTTTGATGTCTTACACGCAAATTACTGAGCATAGCTGAGCTTCTCATTGCATTCCTGCTAATATTGACTACCTTGAAGTGTCAAGTAATTATGATGTTCTGAACCAAACATAGAGCATAAGTTAAAACGAAATCGTTTCCAAGTTATTTTTTCTATTTGAATCACTGAACCGGATGGAATATAGCAGGGGTGCACAACGTACGGCCGCATGCGGCCTTCGATAAAAATGTGTGCAGCTGGGCCATGTAATTTCAAATATAAGTTATGGTGATGGTGCAATAAAAACTCCTTGTCTACTATATGAGGATACTTAGCAGAAAGGCAGCCAAACATACGTGTGGAAGTAGAACAGAAGCAATTCAGAAAATATCTTGATCTCACTGGAGGCTGCAATTAATAAAAACAAGCGTACTACGGCCGGCAGTAGCGAAAAGGTTGTGTGCTTCTGGCATATAATCCAATAACAGTGAGGATTTTGGATCTAAACAAGGTTTGGATTTTAAAACTGTCAGGTTTGGGATTTGGATTGGATTTTAAAATAAAATTGTTGGATCGGATTTGGATTTGAAAAGCAGAACTCCATTGCTGCGAAATCGCATGTAAATGAACTAGTGTTTCCGCGCCTGTTTTTGGTCATGTCCCACATAATTACTGTATATCCAAAATTAAAATGTATCCTCTGGAATATCTTAATTTTTGTGACTACATCCTGGAGACATTTTTACCCGTCACTAAATATACCTCATAAACACTGATTCTCACAATTTTCCCCTTAAAATCCAATCGCCCCATTGTGGGATGTGCACCCACTTTGGGAATCAGTGATGTGCACACAATATGCATGAGAGAGTTTGACCTTTCGGCACAATTTGAAAAGAGAAATATTGTCCCAAAGCCAGGTGAAAACTCTTCATCCAAGTCCAGCTTGCAAGAAGAGATCCTAGACAGGTAGTAACTGCGATAGAGAACAGGGCCACAAATAAAAGGAACAAGCCGAAATATCGTAGCCCTAAAATAAAAAACTACAAATTTGGCAAAATGTTTTGGTGTTTCCATGCTGTCCTGAAAAATTTAATTTTCGTCTTCTAAATATGTTTACCACCTTGTAGATTTTCTTCTGCTTGTAGTGCTAATTGAAAACTCATAAGACGATACCAAGTTTACGAAAAACATGACATCTTTATGGAAAAAGCAAAATGCACCGCTGTCTTTTCAGTGCTTTTGACAAAATTACATTTTGCAAAAAAGGTCAAACAAGTACGAGCAAAATCTTCCAGCACAAGACGTTATGACAAGAAAGCTATTTCTTGGTATATCACGTTCAGCTTCAGAAACGTTGGTAGGTGTTTAGTTTGAAAAACATGCAATTCAAGTGACCAGTCACCAGAAAGGTGACAAGCAAGTGGATCCGTCGGAAAATTTGTTTACAGATAATCGATTTTACGTAACACTACGCATCCTCAGCCCTACAAACGGCAAGCAATACTTACGGGTGAAACTTTTTTGCGAGGTGGCAATTGCCCAGTTGCCCTTATCCTGGTTGCAGGTCGGGGATAGATTGATCTCGTGCAATTTTAAAATCTGTCTGCAAGCTATAAAAGGCTAAAATTGCCATTGGTTTCTTTCATCATGTTTAAAGCTATCCTATTCATAAACTGTTTATTCAGATTTCGCAGCTTCACGTATGACAAATCAGAAATTTTCATTACCAGCATGTACAACAAAGTAGTCTTCGACCGAGAAGCATACAGAGACAGTGGTAAGTTATTCATGTTTGCGTTTTGGTGTTAACAATGGAGTTTCTTGTGATGGTTATCGTTGAGCATATTTTCTCAAACGGAGGTAATGAGTTGATTGCATCATGTGCTCCAAAACATGGTTTGGTTTGACCCATGGAGTTCACTTGCCTCGAACAAAACCATGTCAGCTCTGTGACTCGAGGTAAGGATCTGTGGCAGAGACCGTTGCTGAAANTTTTAGCATTTAATATAATAGCAAGTTGCATTCGGTTCGCTGAAGAAAGTAGCTAAAGACTGCAGCATACCCATCGTCATACGAGTTATTGGGGAGTTTAAGCTTCAGTGTTTGGCCTGATTTATCCACACGACCCCATGACGATGCCATGATTATTCCTGAGCTTTCATGACTTGGAATGCCATTAGGGTCAAATTTTAGTGTTACAGCGGCGAGCCGTTGAATTAAGTTACACAGGACCCCTCACGGTAACTTTTTTCAATACGTTTTAGAGCAGGGGTTCCCAAACTGGGGTACATGTACCCCGAGTGGTACATTTTCTTATGTGAAGGGGTACATTTAATGTTTACAATAGAAGGGAAAAATTTTATATATAATTCATTTCAAATTATTTACACATATGAATTTGTCCAAACTGTTCATGTTACTAATGGGGTTAGACAAGGGAGAGTATTGAGTCCATACTTGTTGGCTGTATTTTTGATGATTTATTTCTTGAACTAAACAACATTAGAACTAGGTGTTGTATTGGTGAAGTCTTATTAAATCACTTGATGTTTCAGGAAGGCATACATGCAGAGGATGCGTGTCCTATAACTTTGGTTGGAGGGCTCTGCACAATCTGCCGTGGCTATCGAGTGTTAATAGTAATCAGGTTCATTGTAACAACATTCCTACCTTACAGGCCTTATTGAAAAATGTGTAGGCCTACCTGTTTCTTGAACGATACAAGAAGTCCAACAATGTATGGTTGCACGCTTTGATGCAGTCAGATTGTTTTTACTGGTATTTGCCCTTATTCTTTGAACACTGCAACCGCATTTTACTTTGTGACTGGGTGCCCAGTGTTAGTTTGAGGGCATGTGCAGGCCACAACGCATTCGTACTTCATCAGTCCTTAGTCAGGGCTGGACTCTATTTCTTAAACATGCGTTTTTCGTGTCCTTCTCTGAATTTAGTATTGTATCAAGTGTTACGAGTTAGCCAACAACTATGTTAAGAAAGTTTCTGCAATGTAGTGTTCTACGAGGTGTCAGCGAACAAGTGTCTGTAATCCAGTGGGACAACCACCGACGCCGTTACAATCCGTTCTGTGATTGTTATTATCAATCCGTGTTGTGCGGATCGTGCGTGCCTGGGCTCTATGAACTTCATGTCTGGTTCAAATGTTAAAATATCAAAATAAATATTAGTGAATATTATTTTTAAAAATCATTATATGTGTATTGGAACGTATATTTTTGTTCTTCCCCAGTCTTTTTATCTTGAAGTTTTAGGGGCATGGGCGTCGGAAGGGAGGGCCAAGACCGCCCCAGCATTTTGAAATTTGACACTTTCCCATCAAATGTTTTGATAAAAAGGTGTTTTCTTAGTTTCGAGTGGTGAAAATCAAATTTTGCCGCATTTGTTCCCCCCTGCAAAAATATTTTTGCCCACCCCTGGAAAATTCACTATTGGCCCTTCCCTGGAAAAAATCCTTCTGGCACTCATGTTTAGGGGTATATGCTCATCTACTGAAATGCTGAAGGGGTACATGGACGGAGAAAGTTTGGGAACCCCTGCCCTAAGGGGTCAGTGACTGTGATTTAAGGGGACAAGGAATGTGATTTAAAGGGCTAATAGGCTTTGCTCTGACATTTTGAAAGGGTTTATAGGCTTTGCAGATATTTCGATTACTACTACGCTACGATGATTACAACCTAATTTCGAATATTTATTGCTATGTCTCTTCTTAAGGCGTCCGTAACTTTTATTAGGATGTAATAGGGGTTCTCTGCCCACAAATGTTTAATGAACTCTGCTCAAAGCACCTTCGACACCAACAAGATTTGTAAAATACGATCAGCAAACAAGAAACTGATAAAAAAAGCTTTAACAAAAAAAGGCTTTACCACTTTGTTTACGCTTCAAGCAAAAGCACATTCGTAATAGCTCTTTGCCCCATTCAACATCTCTTTACGCAGATTTTCTAAACATTGTTTTTACTGTAACTTGGCAGCGGTTTTGTATTGCAAACCTTGATTCTCTACTTGGTGTTGAGCATGTGTAACATCACGAAAAGACGAAAATGTTGCAAAGTGAGATCAAGTTATTTACGTCTGCTAATGAAACATCGAAAAAGATTGAATTTTAATTCGTGCGCTTTTCTTCAACTGCTGTCATCGTGGCTGCGGCTGTGTGTTGTTTTTGGCCAATCTTTCAAGCCTGAAGATTCCACAGCGCTTTAATCTCGTGTCTGCCTGATGCAAAGCTTCCGTGCTTGTGCCTTGCCGGACGCGACTTTACAATGTAGGTGAAAAAAATAATTATCTTCTTTTGTGTGAGGTTGACTAACTTTGGTACCTTTGTGTGTGTAGGCAACAGAAGCAGGTTTGTCAAATGTAGCATGGAGTACGTGGTTGTTCTTAGCAATCCCAGCTAAGAACAACCACCTTTTCAAGTTTTTCAGTTTGTGTAACTGTTACCATTTTTATGATAGCATCACGCTATAGCGAAAAGTTTTTCGCCACAAACTTAGCAGTTTTAAAAACCATTAGGTTGTGCAGTTTGTGTTATAAATGTGAACGCTTCGTAGCAAAGGCAATATTGTAAAAATCAAAGTTTCACCGCAAGATCTAAGCACGAATGTGTATAGTGCCGACATGTCCCCATAATCTTTAAAGAGTTGCCGGTACTTTTTTCGCAAATGAAAAATAGTTTTAATTACAGTTAAAGTTTTAGATGCTCAAACGCGTAGTGGTAAAATGCAATGAAACTTTTCTCTTCATTTCGAAAGATGTACTCGAGGACCCCAAAACTTTTTGCAAGCAAGACACTCCAAAATATGGGCCATATTGGAGGGGATTGGGGACGTAGGTCATGGCCATATGAAGGTTATTTTCTTTCCGTAAAATCGTGAGAAACTCGAACGTAACTGCGTTTTGAAGCTGTGGAATTTCACCTGTTATTCAGCTTTTGTATTCAGGCTTGATTACGGACATACTCATATCAATGGATGATCGTTTCGTGTACTTCTCCAATTGGTTGCACGGCGACATTCGTCAATATGACATCAGCGACACTCGACATCCGAAACTGGTTGGTCAAGTTTTTCTGGGAGGCAGCATTTGCTCCGATCGAAGCGTGAAGGTAACAGTTGTCATAAAATAAGACATCTTTTTGTTGTCACTGCTGGAGCTGCTGTTTAAAGGCCATGTAACTGGACTTATAGTGGAAGGGCAGAGAGGGCGCACATGAAAAGTTGGGGGCACCTCTTTAGATGAGACACAAAATGCTTGTGGAAAAGAAGACCCGTTCGTAAAAACATAAAATTCTTGAAATGTATGGGATGTTTGTTGTGGTGAAGTTTTCATCTTGTGCCAGATGCTTCAGCTCAGTTCCCAGTGCGCAAAAACTTGGACAGTACTTACGGCAGTGGCCAATAAAAGATCTGGCTCAGCTGACGATAACGCGCCAACCCTTCATTCACAGAGTAGAAACTTTTTAAGTATGGTTATCGTCATCGTTTTTCTATCTAACGTTAAAATTGCATTTTCCCACCTGACTTACAGCCAATGGCGGATCCGGGGGACGAAGTTGGGGGGAACAACATCCCCAAACGTCTGTGGCGCATCAGTGAGTCATAATCTGCCGCTAACAAAGGTTGTTACATTTTAAAACATTGTCACATTGTTACGTAACGTTTGTAAACTGTTGACCACTTCAAATATTCAATGTAGAACTACACACATTTGAGAAAGACTGCTACTTTCACTTGTTTTGTACCAATTCGATCTAAACAATAAGAGTTAGGCCATATCAGTTTGTAATGTTGTGTGACATTATGCAATAAATTTATTTGAAGCCAAAGCATATAATTAAACTTAACAGATAACTTGCTTAAAAATATCAGATAAATTGTTTGATATAAGTGTTAGTTGATTTTTGTCAAAGCTACATTTGGTGTTTTTAAAGCCTGAATTATTAAAAGACGCCACATGCCGTCCAGTTTGGAAAAAATAATCTCTGTATTTTCAAAAAAATGAAAGTTTTGCAAAACAACTCACTGCATGCCAAAGGCTCTAATCCAGCTATGTCAAAGCCGCGGGCCGCATGCGGCCCATTGGAAGCTTTTGTGCAGCCCAGTTTAGGCTTTCGCTGTAGTAAAGGTATCCTAGATAGCCTACTAACAACCTATCTTTATTTTGATAACCTTGAATTTGACATTCTTGATGCAGGTGGTCGTCAGTGCCACTTCATCACATCTTTTACCATAGCAGTTAAGATTCGTACGGTTCCAGTGCATTAACTTAAGCTAGATGTAGTTTGCTAGGATCAAAGTAAGCCATTCAATCTGCGGTCCTCATTAATATGTCATTCAATGTGCGGCCCTGGTTAAGATAGCGACATAATTTTGGTTCGGTAATTTTGGTGGGACATAGCTGCTCTAATTTTCAAGTTTATCTAAAATCTTTTTTTCAGCTGAATAGCACAAAGCTGTTGGTAGGCACTCCAAGTACTTTGTTCCAGAGCTGGAGATTCCGAACGGTGATGTTTTCCTGGATATGTTTATGCTCGCTCCTTGGATAAACAAATACTTTATCGTGCGTCTGGTGTATAAACGTCGTATGTAAGACGTGAAGCAACAAGAAACCATCACAACCTAATAAAAAGTGATTTGTGACCAGTTTTCACAGATAAAACCAGTGAATAGAAAATTTGAATATGCAGCAAACTTGGCGAATTGTACCAGGCCCGTAGCCAGCTTAGGACACCAGGGGGGGGGGCAAAGAGTTTTCTGAAGGGTGCCCAAATTTTACATGACTTGTCATTTACAACTGCATGACATTTGTAAGCATGATTAGAAACACAATAATTTTAAAGTATGTCCAACACATTTTTCCAAGAGGCGAAAATTTTTACATGGTAGGCGAATCCCCCTGCGCCCCTCTTAGTTACGGGCCTGAGTTGAGCTAATTGTTTTTTAAAATCGACCCCAAGCATGCTATCTAATGGACTTAAAAACGCATTGTGACCAAAGCTCAGCGTTGGAGAGAAATTTGTCAATCAATTTTTGTCACTGATGTCAGCAGTGTATTTGCTATCGGAGTGTTGTACAAGAGGAGTAAGGTGACTCTAAACCGGCCATGTCCAACCCGCGGCCCAATTGAAGGTTTTGTGCGGCCCAGTAAGCTTTTCATTATTGTCTATGTACAACAAAATGACAGCCTGTCTTTATTTTTATAATCTCAAATTTGACATTTTCGATGCAACGGTCTTTACTGCCTCGTTGGAAGAAGCTGTCAATTCCATCGGCTTCTCGCACTCCAACCGCAAGACGTGAACCACCATCAATAAACTTACTGGCAGGTCCGGACACTCCTCCCTCCTGTTCCCCGTTTCAGCAAATTCCATCGCATCAAAACTCGTAAAGAACGGCGCACACAAGACGAGGGACCACGCGAACCCGTCAACCAGGAGGTGTCCGACCTACGGAAGATCGCAACACCTAAGGGAGAAAGTATCTCTGGCCCCTTCACGGCAGAGGAAAGCCAGGAAAATCTCCGGCATTAGATTCTATTTTCAAAATTTCCATCATCTGGAGAAAGAGCACTAGTAGTTGCGAACCCTAAGCCGAATAAAACATTGCGGGGCGCATAGATTATCGCCCTATATATCTACTGTGTGTCCCCTCGAGAAACTCATCTACGCTTGTGTGGAATCAGTTGCGCTTTCGACATTAGGAGTCGACCCTAGATCAGATCACTTCGCTGATACAAGACATCGAGGATAGCTTTTTGGCTAAGAAGAAGGCCAGAGCTGTGTTTGTCGGCCTCGCAGCGGCCTACGACTTTGCATGTTAATGCAGCCTCACTCGCAAGTTACTGCGATTGCTACCGGACAGACACTTATTCCGCATGGTCATATAGCTGCTTAGTATTTGCAGCTTCACACTTAACACCCAGGTACTGGGCAACAACGTTGCGAATAGCAACCTCAGCCCTGGTCCACTCTACAGCAGAATACTGCGCACTTGCTTGGTGCCGCAGTGCTCACACCCGCCTCATTGAACCTGTCATCAACGACGCCTTGGCAACTATGGCTGGATGCCTGCGTCCTACACAAGCGGACAATCTTCCTATCCTCGCGGGCATCCAACCTGCTGAACTTCGTCGCACAGGAGCCACTCTGTCTCTAGCACGCCGTGCCATGGAGCCTGGACACCTGCTCCACTCAGCGTTCTCCTGTCCACCGCGTGCGAATGCACGGCATCTCAAATCGAGACACCCATTTGTACCCGTCGCGCAAAAACTGATCAGTTCATCTGACGACGATAACAACTGAAGTGGGGCGCTCTGAGCGGGTCACCGATCGAATGCGGAGCGGTCGGAGAACACTTACAAGACTCCGCACTTTTATCCCTGACAAGGGCACCCACCCTTGTGGAATGTTCCTTCCAAGAACATCGTGAGTCCGACCATGGGCGTCAGATGGATATTTTCCACGGTGGGTAGGCGAAAAGTGGATTTTTCCAAAAGTTTTTCTAGGGGAGCCAAAAGTAGTGAAATTTCGTTTTTTCCTCTCGATACTAAGAAAACAACCTTTCTTGCTAAACATTTCAAAAGCCAGGGGGAAGCCTTGGCCCCCTTGCCACCCTTCCGACGCACATGGGTCCGGCTTAACCGCCTCCGCGCCGGTGTCGGACGTTTTCGCTCCTGCTTGCACATATTGGGGAGTGGTCCCGCGGAACCGTTGATAATATTATCCTCCGCTGTCCAAACAATCAACAACCCCATGGAGTGAATAGCATGACGGTCCTGGACGATGAGACAATCGAATGGCTGCTCAACACTTGTCCCGAGATCTGTAGTGCGGCCTAGCAGTGGATAAGAACTCGCTCACTCAAACGATGAAGAAAAGGATGTATTACGCACTGGTAGATTTCCACATATCCACTGACATATCGGTTCAAAACTGATTTCCAGTTTTCTGATTTATATACTCCTGTGTTCCTCTGTACTAAACTGATTTCTAAGTATATCCTTATTGTTCCGTAAACAGTAAATTTGCCTACGGCATCGCAATTTGGGAGTAATTAAGTACCAGTCGTTACCATAGCAGTTAGTACTCGCTACTCAAGTTCTCTCAGTGGATTTGAGCTAAACTTTGGTTTGCAAAAATGAAAGTAAGTCATTCAGTGTGCGGCCCTCACGAAGATAGCGACATAATTTTTGGCCCAGTGAGGTATTTCGGTTGGACATGACTGCTCTAAACAATAGAAAAAGTGCCCCTTAATATTACAAACACTTCTTGTCAATAGCTGTCTAAATACAAAGCTGTGTAGATCCCCACGCTACCGTTATAAAAATCGGCTGAGCTGAACTGCAACAGCGTGACCTGTGCTATGCAAGTTGTTGGCTTTAGACAAAAGATTTACATTAAGCAATGCGACAATTGTTGTGAAAGGTTGTGCAGGACAGCGAAAGGAGTTCTCAACCTGAGCCTGCATTTATCAACGGCAAGCGAATAGAAGGTGGTCCCCAGATGTTACAACTTAGTTTGGACGGTAAACGGCTGTACGTCACTACCTCACTCTACAGCGGATGGGACAAACAATTCTATCCTGGGATGATTAAGTAAGCATTGAAATTTTATCCACAATTTATTTATTCATCTATGTAGAAATGTTGTGAATTCTTAAAGTTGTGATTGTCCTGAAAAATCATTTTATAGACTCTTACAATCTGCTATTTTCATTTTTTCAGAAACTTCTTTACCTAGAAGCTGCACAAGTTGTTTCATTTAACCACTCCAGTTATTTCACACATTTGCATGAACCATGTTTACCTGGTTATTAAATTTTCCTTGCTTAGGAAGGCGTTGCCTCAATTTGCCATTACCTTTTCATAAACCTTCCAGTTTTAAAATTATGTTGTGTCTGATACTCACGTTGCTTCGTAGCAGTTGCAACCAGGTTTAATTTTCAACAATTGAAGACTTCCTTGTGGTGGTTACTTTTCATTTTACGGCACCGAAAACTGATGTCCTGCAGGGATCAGTCCCAGCACCCCTCCTTTTCAACACCTAAAACTCTGACTTGTCAACCACTGTTTCCAAAAAGGAGGAATACTCTGAAGACCTGGCTATTATTCAAGCTGACGGAAACTGGCATTCAGTGCAGGACTGGAGGGGGTCCTGTCCAAAGACATGGAAATTCTGGCAGTATGCCTTCAGGCCTTAATATTAAAAAATCGGGGAAATAATATCACCAGTCTTACATCTCCACCACAAAGCAACCAGGTGTGAGTTGAGGTGCACCACCATGGCAAGCCCCTGCCGTTTTGCTCCGAGTACACCTTGGAATAAAATTTGGTCAGAACGCTCACGTACCACCGACATATCGAGCCACTTCGCAAAAAATAACATCTCATATCGCGCTTCTGACGTGGCTTACTGGAACGGGAAAGGGTGCTGCACCAACGCCGCGCAAGAGTACTGCGTTATCGCTTGGCATATTCGTTATAACAACTCGTCTTGCATGAGACAGGTTGTTCAAGCGTAAATGTTCCGCTTGTGATATTAGTGACATTTTTTCTTAATCACTCAGAATTGTACTGAAAATGTAAGGAATGGAACCCGCATTTTCATTTGTTATTTGATTTAGGTCAACGCACCTTGCGTGGCGCAGGGACTCCCTTACTGGAAAAAATACTGCAGTACACACAACAGCTTTCCAATACACGTCATACGATGATTAGGTGACTTCATTTATGCGCAGTGCAGTATTATCATTGAGTCAACACTACTGTGCCGACCTGGTCACTGCCATAATGAAATTCTGATCAGAGAATCCGCGGCACCATAACCGGGCTACTGTGCAGCGTTACAGATTTTGTTTAAAAGTTTAACTTTGCAGCAATGTAGCTTCTTTTCCTATTATTCCTAACTGCCTCCCCGTAACAGCCTACTATTCTTTATCTGTGCAGAAGTGGCTCCATGTTGCTGCGAATCGATGTGAATACCGAAGTTGGTGGTCTGACATTAAACAGGAACGTGTTTGTCGACTTCGGAAATGAGCCTCGAGGACCAGCCCTCGCTCACGAGATCCGTTACCCGGGCGGTGACTGCACGTCCGACATCTGGTTATGAAGCAGTTTTTAAAATTTTTCCTGCGGTCTTAAAGTGGCTTCTTGCAATGGATTTAATTAAGCAATAACGCATTTATTTTAACAAATCGTCTGCAGCCAAAATGAAGTTGAATTAATATTTTGTGTTTTACTTTGCTAAACGAGGTACTGCATGCATTCAGACAAAAGTTAGGAAATTATGTTTACCGTTTGGTAATGCGTAAGGTGTTGTTACAAACGGCCTTCAGATGTGCATTCGCTGTGTAATTGCGTTGAGGACGACTTTTTTCTTTAAAAAAGTGTTTTTTAAGTTATTTTGAATCTTTGCTTCTAATTTCTGTACAAAGAAGCTGTCCGTCCTGGTGATTTTTGCTTAACGTGATTTTCTCCCGCCACTCGTTCTAGTGTGGTCTAACCTCTGCTTTTTGTGTAAATACAAACACTACAGCTTGCAAAAGCAATAAATGTGGTTGTTGTCTGGCAACACTGATGGACACAGACAACTTCTGTAACAAGCGTGCAGATGGCTCTGTTGCTAATATTTAAAAAGTTTGCCGTTTCGCTAGCCAAAAAAAACATACGATTTCGCAATATAAATTATTGCGCTACACAGATCGTTCGTTGCATTTTGAAAGTAATATATATAAAAAGCGCCACTGACGTTGAAATCGCTACTGGGGTTGAAGAGAAATATTATCTAAAAGACTTATCATTGGTTTTGGCAAAAGTGCGACCTCATGACACAATGAGGAAGCAAATTGTTTACTTTTCTCAAGGAAACTGCAACTCTTTTAAACCTTTTTCCTAATTTCGTACGACTCTGAGCTCGTGTGCTTTTCTCGCATTAATTCTCGTTTGAAATTTTTAACACTAACCAACTTCTAACCACGGTCAACCATCAACCCAAGTAGTAAAGGCATTATTTCTACTTTAGTGTCGATTCATCCCGAAATCAAAACCTCCGTCAAATTAAAACTTTTGGTTAGACGTCAGAGTCCACAATAAGCGGAAGTTTGGGAATAACTAACCATACTGAAAAATACTTGACGCTGTCTTGAAGGTCAATTAGTTCTTTGTCTAATCCTACACCAGCTATATTCAACCCGCGGGCCGCATGAGACCCAGTCAAGTTTTGTGCGACCCTCTTTAGGTTTTCGCTGTAGTATAAGTAGCCTACAGGGCTCCCATTCTTGGTTTTTCCACCCAGATCTGTTTTTTTTGAGTTCATCTGGGTGGCCAGGTTTAATTGTGAAAAATCCCGTCAAATCTGTTTTTTTTTTAGATTTAATAGCATGAAAAAACATATCTTACGGCTTTTGCAATGTGAATGTTTGTGGTGAAATCGGTGAAACAATACATCTTCAGTCGGTTTCACACCCTCAAACCCGTATCAATATCATCATTTGAATAAGGACTGACGATGCGTAATTTTACGTGAAATCGATTTCCTATTAAAAATTTGCTGATCTATTCCTTGCTTACACCCATCGTGGAAAGTACATAC
>JGI24158J21664_10007867_pt1 | contig 14162 bp, 8 predicted proteins | sample Ectturendosymbi3_FD_21664 | JGI IMG/M metagenome (IMG submission 21664) | reverse complement strand
AAACGACAAAATTTATTGACTTTAAAATTCAGAAGTATAGTCTAAGTATGACAATTCAGTAACATTCTGACACTCTCATTCTATTTTTGAGTCTCATGGGAAATACAAATGCGTGCTGTCCCATCCCATGCCATGGGACATTTCCCACGGCATTCCCATAGGAATGACATCCCCATGGACAAGCCTGTGTTTTCATATTTGTTCGGAAAGTTGCAAGGAGAATTTGCAACTTTCAGCAAAACGAAGAACACTTCATGTGATTGTTGGAAAACGATGCTTGCGCAAAAATTCAGAAAGTTGATAAAAATTTTTGCAAAACAAATTGTTTGTGTTCACCCCATTGCTTTGCTGAAAGACATTGCAATGCTTGTTTCTTGTTAACAGTTACGCGTATGTGGCTTAATATTTAACACGAGTTGTCCAATAAACAATGAACTGAACTGTTACATGCACGATTCTGCGGCCTTGTGTGTTCTGCAGTCTTTCATTTCTAGCGAGATCGCCTCAGCTGTTAAGTCACTTCAACTATAATCTGCTCCAGGGAATGACCCAAAGTTACCTCGAGAGAAAACCTGCTAATCTCGCCACAGGTCACGCTTCGTCTCGTAGACTAAACCCAGGTGTATTGACGTCATAAAAGTTGAGATGCACAGATTTTTTTGTGGAAGATCGCGTTGGTTGAGAGACATCTAGCTCATTTCAAATTTCCATAGAGTTTCAAAGAAGATGTTAAAGAAAATTGCTCTGAAAGTGTCGTTATCTGCTAAAACATATAATGAGCACCGGAATTGTTGAATCTGTTTTCCACAACACGTTGCTAACCGGAGAAAGTCGTTCGTAACGCACCAGAAACAAAACAATGTTTTATGAGATAGTACTTGTCAATGTTGACTCCCTCAAGCAAAGGGCGAGGAAAGTATTTACAAGCTTGAAAGCAGAAAGTTCGTTTATTGGCCCAATACTAATACTTTTGTTAAATATAGTTGTATTGGCGACACTAAATAATATTGTTCAAAATAAACTGAAAATGCAAGAACACTGAAACAAACAATTAAAGTAAACAAAAATACTACTCAAAATGAAACAACTATGAATACATAGTGCCAATGTAGGGGTAATGAGATGTATTGAAATTAATTAGTGAACCACAAATGAGTCGAGACATCTCTTTATCCACACACACCACGCCAAAGAACGTACCCTGTTTTGCTGAAGTCTCAAACGTGGATTGCAACAAAATAATTGCCATTGATTTTTAAAGATAATTTGTCCTCATTTTATGAGCAGAACATTCACTGTTGGACGAAAGAAAATTAACACCTTTGCCTAATGGTTTTCGATGTGGAACACGTTTAACGGTTGATTTGTTGTGACCTGAAATGTACTGAGGTCGAATGTGACGCGAGAGTGGTTTCATCACACACTGGCCACACATCGTAGGCGTGGACAAGGCACGGCAGCCACACGCGTCACTGCATTTGCTAAAACCGTCGACAGAGTGCGCACGTTTGCCAGTTCATTCAGAGAGGGGGACGCTCGGCGAGGTACAAGTCTCTTTGGCGGTGTTAGAAGCGACCTGAGGCTACAAGCCTAGAAGAATAAGTTCACGGTTCGTTGAAGTTAAAGTGTGGCTCCGGCCTGGTTCTCGCAATGACGCAGCAATGACGCAGCCGTTGCAGTGGAATCGGCACTTTTGATCTTTGATTGAGGGATGAGATTTAATTAATGTCCGGAAAGGTGGTGATGTGCCAACGATTTCAATGCAATAACTTAAAACGGTACGGCGCTTTCCAGAGCGCATGAATGCGTATTCGCATAGTGAAAAATTCCGTATCTGTAGCAAAGACTGCGGTTGAAATTGTTGTGTTGACAGTCGTGGCATATATTTTACAATTGCATCGTTTCTGAACCTTTGGCCACTGTAAGAAAACCATTCAAACTATGTGGTTGCTGCATGCTTTAGAAGAATCAGCCGACTGGGCTCTCCGTTCATTGCTTTGCGATAATTTAAACTTGCAAACATCTGTATTCAAGTAACATAGTCTCCTAAAAGGCAAAGAAGTTGAATCGATCAAGAAATCTTGTTTGCTGATCAATTTAATTTAAAAAAATTATAATTAAAAAATGCTGATCGATTCAACATCGTTGCCATTGTGGAGGCCAGTTACTTGTAAAAAATGCAATTGCCAATAAAAAATTCTATAGCATGGCGTAAGTTTCAAATCAGCAGTAAAACCAAAAAGGAAGGCAAATCTTTCTGTGCTGACAATGTTCAGTAGGAATTTCTGAAAGTAAGTTTGTACCGTTCAGATCATTCGAGTTCGTTACGATTGTAAGCAATTTACGAGAGGTAGATGTTGCGTCGTAACCTCAAAAATCGTTTATAAACTTTGCGTGGCGCAAACGCTCGCTACGAAAATTCTTTACGAAATAAACATCGCTGGCAAAATCATACCAAGCCTGTGTCTTCAGCTGAGCAGTTCATTATAACCAGCACGTACAGCATGCCTGATATCGTGTTTGTGACAAACAGAGACGAAATGCTGCTGAGCAGAGCAACCAGTTCGGCAATTATTGTTATGCGCATCAGGAACCTGCCCGATAAGCGGAAGCTCGTATCAGTTGCGCGCGTCATCATTGGACGTTTGCTCATAACTGCAGGTGGTTGCAGAATCATTGCATGAAACTCGTGCACTTGGTGTAGAAATTTTGCTTTAGGTTTGGAATGCAACAATGAGACGAAAGCGGCAAGGAACGGTGAACCTTTTTCCGTGGCACGAAATCTCCACTCAGCAACAGCGTTCTACTGTGATTATTTGACGCGGTTTATATGAACGTTCTGTAAAATCACTCCCAAAAAATGGGGTTGCAAACTGTAGTACAGGATATCAGATGTCTGGATATGTAGAATGGAGAAGAGTTGATAGCTGCTCTCCCAAGACAAAGGAAAGGTGACTGCATTACGGACCACTGGTTACTCCCTCAATGCAATAGTAGAAACCAAGAATGATGCTGTTTTCAAAGCATTGCTTTTTTCTTGGGAGTTTCGTGCGGTTTGCATTTGATGTACACCGAAGGCTTCACAGTCATATTCTAACCTGAAGACTTTAAATGGCCATGAAGGAATACAAATCCACACCACTTGGTGAACAATCTGTCGATAGTAAATTGTCGCCATCGCAGAGTTTATTAGTTCATTTCGGGCCGAAGTTAAGCAATGTTTGGTTTAAAGTTTTGTTGAAATAAATCTCTGATTTAATGAACACCCGCGGTGTAGGTATGGAAAAATCGTTGCGTAGCTTTCCTGTCATAGTAGTAAAAAAAACAACTGGTTTGATCTAAATAGTTACAATGGCAGTAAAACTCCAAATCTAGTTGGTAAAAACAACTGAATATTCCCGAAGTAGAAAAGACGCACAAGACTCGACACAGACATAAACTCAACACGGACAAAAAAATAATTAACAAACATTTGATGTTCACCAACAGCCTATCCAAGCATTTTTAGTAGAGGCTTGAAGCTGGGGATCAAACAACGTTTATGTAACGTTTTTTGAATTTGCGCCTTTTCGTTAGACTGCAAAAAAATTACAGAATTTAGTATGGTGTTGGGATAATGAAATAAACTGAAGACTAAACAAAAACAGTGATTGACCTCCTTCCGAACCCACGTATCAGGAGCACACGTTAAGGTTTACAAAATGGTTGCAAACCTTATGTTTGTTGTTTTAGGTAGTTTGCTATATTTTCTCCTTTATAGGTTGACCACCGACCCCTACGTGTCGTAACTATGCCCGCGATTTTGGCCAGCAAACGTTTCTTTTAATTCAAGCAGCGTTTTCCCGAAGTATTTTCAAGAGGGGACCAAACAGCTCGTTCAGTTCGACGTGTTAGTTCTACGTCAGGCTGTGACATAGCAACTAGCAAGAATGGTGGTTGCTTAAAACCGGATGTGCAAAACTCCAAGACCTCTTCCACTGACATCAGCTAGTACTGCGAGGCCCTCACGCCTTGACAATTCAGCAGTATGAGGGCTGGTCCACCACGTGCCGACACGGCGGCCTCATCAAAGTCGTATCACGCGTCGAACGCGATGCCACCTGTGAGGTGATGTTTCACCCGTGTTCTGTGATGCTGCAGCCTTACTGGCACCCGGGAAAGATTGCAGGAATTAACCTCTTCAAAAACAAGCACGATTACAAAATGAAGTTGCCCAATACCCACCAAACCTCAAAGCAAAATTCCAGCTGTCATAGCTGTGACAAGGTAATGAGATATAGGCCTCCCGATTTCGCCCATTCCATAAACACAACAGGCTTTCCAAAAATCCTGGAATAGGCATTCCTGCAATGAAGCTATTCCTCTCCACCAGTTGAACTAATTTAGGTTAATGGAGCATGACGACCAACAGCTTTGTTACGAGCGTAACTGTGGGTGCAAATTATGTGTCTTTGCTTCTGCGTTGTTCCAAAACCTTGCTACCGTAGTTTACCAAAATTGTCTTTCTCCTCCCCATTTTATTCCTAGCTATTCGATTCCGTGTGAATGCAATAGATGAAATCTTTGAAAATTAAGGTACGTTGATTATGTAGCTTTTTTCCACAACTTCAGCGCACAATTGTCAGTAACTCATGTATTTATAACATGGTAAGACGTCTATTTCATTATGGCTTGCGATTAAGCAATATATCTGGCAGGCTTGTAACCAGCTTGAGACGCCAAGGGGCTGAAGCGTTTTCTGAGAAGGGCCCAAATTTTTTAACCATGTCCATTAGTTTTAAACTATGTCCAACATAATTTGCCAGGAGAGGGCAAAAAGTTTGCAGGGAGATGTCGCCCGACCCGCAGCCCCGAGTTACGGGCCCGATTTCTGGTGAGACGCAACACGTCCAGAAAGGTGCCTCGCGCTATTGTTATGTGAAAACTCTTTGATGGAATCGCTGATTTGCAGTAACAAGAGTGACATTTAAGAAGAGGTTGCAATAAACGCAGGATTTGCTGCAACTCCACAACAACGAATAATTGGATGTTGTTAGAGACCGCAAGAAAAGGTTGTGCTAACAGCAGTACTTCCACAATAAAGACCCGTGTAATGCCAAAGGGAGGCATGCAGATATCATTCTTCTGGCAACAGTGTCATGACAACATGACAAGATATACGGTTTCACTTGCTTTCTTTTACAGCCAGTCACAAACTCATTTGACCTTTGCTTGCCAGCAGATTTTTCGGACAAAACCATTCGCTGCCGGTCTCAGAAAACAGTTGGTTGAACTCCGATACATTGGTGTGCGAGCGCAAGCGGAAGCATGTGAGCAGCTTTGGGCAACCATTTTCATCCTTTAAACAGTTCCAACCCTAGCGGTGTGTGTGCAGAGTTATTGCAGTGGCCACATTTTACTAAAAGAAACAGAACAGGCTAGTTTAGAGCAAAAAGGCAAAAGTCAGGTTTATTCTCATTTGTACAGACATTTAGCTGCAGATTGCTGATTTCAGTGCATATTGGCGTTTTCAGATGAATATTCAGTCGTATTTAGTCACTTTCGCGCGTGCTTTTGTTCTTCTCTAGTTCTAATGCCGGTTAGTTTCTCAATACTACAGCAACAGCATCAACAATTGCGATGTGTCATTACACCAAGCTGGTTCAGTTAAGTTTTTGCCATAAAGATACGACCTGAAACACTTAGAATAAATTCGGTAAACCAAATCTGTTACGTTGCAGACACGAGCAATAATCACTCCAAGGCTCGGCAGCAAGCTTGCGACAAGCGTCGACAATGCACAGAGTTGTCAGGATTCAGTGTTACCTCAGTTGGACAACAAGTACCATGAATGATCACTTTGAGGTTTCACTCGGCCGGTGGGGAAGGAAAACATGTCCTTGAAACTTTCTAGAGCACCATTTTAAGCTTGTAGTTTCCTGTGATCATGACCCTCTTAATGCTGCTCAGCAAGGATTGAATATATGGTCTAACGATTATTTTGTTTCTTTTTTCTACGTTACCTCTGGTACCAAGTTTGTATTTTATCATCGTCTCATTTTTGTTTGCGTGTAACCATGGCCACAGTTAGAGTTACAGTTGCCACAAACCCCATTTCGAACACAAAAATGCACCAGACTATGCAAAGAACATGGAAACTTTCTGTAAACACCAATGTGTTTCCTGATTATGTGTATTTTGGTGCCTGGCCAGTTGATGACCTGCTTTAGCTCTTCTTTTTTCAGTGAAACTCGGAATTTTGTGGTATTTCAACAGTACTATGGGCTCTCAGCAGTTTGTACCCTCTCCTTCTAATCACACATTCTGGTACTTAGCATTTGTTTTCCTACCCGCATCAACATCCTAACAGCATTTTTGCTGTCCATACTATTGTAGTTGCTGCCTGTCCAGGATTGAAAGCGAAAAACTTGCTACGTAACGACGAGCAAGTAATGAACTCTCGTTCATAAGCCAAGCGTAAACCGTTTTTCTGGACATTTTTTCAAGGAAGTCCTAACGCCTTTGTCAATGAATACATCGAGACTTTAGCCAACAAGAGTAATGGAAATGAAGGAAAAAAAGATGGTTTACCGTAGGCTACGTCGCCATACCTTGCTATTAGAAAGGCAACATCCACGCAGGGAATCGTAATTTCGTAACCAGTATAATTTCGAGAACTGATAATGCAGACGACTGAGGCAGGCAATGAAGCACGAAGGCTTGCTGTAATTTTGCCAGTGGGCCGGAAAAAAAAAGAATGATAAATAACCAAATAGCCCCGAGAGACATTTACGCTTCTCTGCCTAAACGTTGACCACAGCGGTCACAACGCAGCTCAATAAATGTTATAACAAATGTCTGTGCTTGTGTTTAGTTGCTTCAAAGGAAACATTAAAGTATGCATATCCTCTTTGCATGTACTGTTTATCGTTTACATAGACTATAGATGACCTTTTATCATTCAGACACAAAGTGCATGAACGTTTGTTGTTATGAGGCGTATCCCTGTATTCAAAATATGCCGATTATCTAATTTACTGGAGGATCAACCCGATGCTGTTCTTCTTTAATAATAATAATTTGTGATGGTAATTATAACGTGCGTAACAATCACTGTTCGACATGTTTTATCCATCTTTTTGCAGAAATGTAGGTATTTCTTTGGAAACAAATAGAACAATGGTGGTCAAATCAATAAAATCCATAAAGTCTTTCCTTCAAGAAGATCAAGTCGTTTGCCCAGATCCAACCATTCACCCATTTTTTCACAGATTCAACCTAACTATGGGTCAAAAGATTCAAATCATTGTTATGTCGATAACAATCGCGCCAGTGAGATTGATTTTTGCTTCTTTCTTTTTCTTTTTGACATGGGCATGGGCTTACCTGATCACTACGTCAATGAAGAGTGAAAGTAACGAGCCATTCGGAACAACGTACGCAAGGCTACTGAAAGTCATGCGGTGCCTGGCGAGGTTGACCCTGTTCTGCGTTGGCTTTCACCGAATCACTGTAAAGGGCGAGCCAGCCTCGCAAGCAGATGCTCCTGTAATGGTCGCCGCCCCGCACTCGTCCCTTTTAGACACAGTCGTATTTTTCGTCTGCAAAGAAATTCCATCCACCGTCTCTCGCTACGAAAACTCGTCAGCGATGTTCTCGGGTACGATTTTGAAAGCCATGCGCCCTGTCCTGGTTTTGCGGCAAGATCAAGAGTCCCGAAGGAAGTCAGCGGACGAAATTGCTCGCAGGGCGCAGTCGGGAGGCAAGTGGCCGCAGACTGTCATCTTTCCGGAGGGAACGTGCACGAACAGGAAAGTACTAATCGGTTTCAAAGCTGGAGGCTTTGCCTGCGGTGCTCCTGTACAACCGATCGGTCTTCGTTTTCCAAACAGATTGGACACTTTATCTTGGGTCGAAAACGGGCCATGTGGCCGTGCTTTGTTCTGGCTCACTCTGTGCCAGTTTCAGACCAAGTGCGAGGTGCACTGTCTGCCTGTTTACAACCCCAGTGACAAGGAACAACAAGATCCCACGCTATTCGCAGAAAATGTACGTAAGGTCATTGCGGATCAACTTGACCTGCCTTGCACTGAGCATACCTTTGACGATTGCAGGCTTATGAGGCAAGCCAAAAAACTGGGCCTTTCGATGGAAGTAGGCCTTGTGGAATACTATAAACTACGTCGGAATATGGTAGTCAATATGGAGAGTCTTTTTGCTAGGCTTTCAGAATTCGCTTGCATTACTAATGGCAAGTCGAGTGGCACGATTACTATCGAAGACCTTGCAAGCTTTCTACGCTCGCCTATCACACCGACCATGAAGCGGTTCTTCTCTGCGTTTGACAAGGAAGGGAAGGGGCAAATAACATTCCGGGATTACATACTCGGGCTTTCTCTGTACTCACCATTAAGGACAACTGAGACCAGCATTAAACAGGTTTTCGACACGTTCAATAAATCCGGTTGCCAGCTGTCATCCGCAGACATTGCTCTGTACAATAATCCCAGCTAAGACCATTGAAGTGCTTCGCACGCGCGCTCTAGCGCTCGACCAAAGGGAGCTCCCAGTGGCTTTCGTGCCACCGGGGATATTATTCTTATTGGTCGCATGCAGCAACCGTGCTGCTACATCTTCACCAACAAGCTATTTTTTGCAGTGGTGGCATATACGGCGGCAACAGTGACCCGAACAAAACAAGATTTTATCAGTTACCAGTTAGATTTTTCTACTAATAGGCAGTTTTGAAATGACAAATTTCAGAAACAGTTCAAAAATGCAAATTCTGTAATTCACTCTTGATGTATAAAGATTAAAATCAGCGGTTCAAGCTTCATTCAACATGCTAAGCAGCCTAGTAACTGAATTCGAGAAACTGAATTCGTGAATTCCTGTGCGCTTTTCCTTATTCAAATTTGTTTGAGCCAAAGTGAGTAAACAACAAGACGTGAGCAAAAATTTTCACTATTTTTCAAACAAAACTTTTCATCTCTGTAACTCAGAATAGCATCCAACTGGGAGACTGTGACGTAGGTGAAATTTACATTAGTTCTTCTTTGTTGTCCCAGCATGTTTTTATCCCTCGAGGCTTCTCACTCATGTTTTTTGTATGGGTAAGTTATCCACCATCACTACCGTTACTTCGTGTTTGACAATCGACATCACCTTTTGGTTGGAGAGTGTGCTCAACTACATGCTGTTTGAATCACGACCTGCGCAACAGAGATGAGCGGACTGTCATATTTTGCGATTCAGATCCAGCCCTGATTTTTAAAAACTCAGTCCAAGTGCAACTACAGTCCAAAATATTTTTCAAATGAAACGTCTTAGTCCAAATGAAGTTCAAAATTTTTGAAAAATGCACCTATTTCACAACAAAAAGGCCTCATATCTTTTCCATCAACTCAGTCCAAATCCGGTCCGGATCTAAATTTTGAAGTGATTTACAGCCCGGATCCAATCCAAATTCAACAAAATTTGCTATGGCCCGGATCCAAGTCCAGTCCAATGCTCATCTCTGTTGTGCAACACTGCCAAAGGCCTGTTTCAACTGAATTGTAGATAGCAGGCCTCGCATTTTGGGAATCGTGTTGTGTTACGCTTTCTCGCTTTCAATGTGTATCCCATCTGTTGATATGCGCACTGTCCCGTTTTCTACAGTGGTGAGTCTTTTTCAGCAAAACGTGAGTGTGTATTGAACAATCTATCTTGTCATGCTTTTTTGTCAAGGCGCGATAAAACTTCATATGAAAGCGCCAGACTTTATATCTGAAACATTCAGCACCTGCACAATTAATTACAATCAGTGTGTGTTTCATGTGCTTACCAAAATGTTTGTACTCTGCGAAATCGTTCCTCTGTTTTGGCCGAAAAACGTTTTTTCAAAGCAATGTTTGAATCTTGCAAATACACTGATGATGGTAACAGCAGTTACCGAAACATCTCCAAAATGTCGTTTATATCATTTTCTTTGGCCGTTATTTTCATTATAAGGCTATTCAGCATGTCTGCTTTTCGTGTACCAAATGTCTAAATCACATTTCAAAACTGCTTTCCGTTTCAAAAGCTTCACTGGTTTACTTAAATGTTTTTGTGATTGTTGTTCCAAGTGTTTTGTCTCTCGACGTTTGTAGTAACCTGCGTTGAAATGTTCTTATCGTTTGAAAAATGCTCTGAGGATACCTCACTCTGATTTTCATGGCGTTATAAAACTGAAGAACCAAATAGCAAAATGATCATGTTGCGTTATTCCAAAATTTTCAGTGAAATTAAGTGAATAGTACTGAGACGTTAATTGAACCATGCATATCAGTACACTTGCGATTGTTTGTTGATTAGGCGGAAAATAATGGGGTTACGTCCTTGAAGTAGTATTTATGAGTTATCACCATGCCAATTTTTTATTGCCCTTGTCTTGTATCGCAAAAACGTTTATTTCTCTTTTCCTTAATAAAATCGCAAAATGTTGCAATACTCGTGAAACCTATAGTCAACGTCATGAATTCTGTTACACAAATCGTCTTAAGAAGACTACAGTGAGGCAAAGTTCGGCTATGTCACAGGTTCTGTCAGGATTACTCGGCATTTCAGGGCGTCGTGAAAACTGCAGCAGGTGCTAAGCGAATTTTTATTACTATGAAAACGATAATTATATTAAAAGGACAAGACACACGGCTGCTAGTGAACCGCCGCAGCGTCCTTTCAGCAAGAGCATTCGCTTCAACCATCAAGGCAAGAAGCGAATTTCAGGCTTCGGCCTGCTGCCGCCAATTACCGTCACGCAAACTCCAATTAAAAGTTAAAGGGACGAGACACCAAACGACAGTGCATGCAAACTTGGCCGTATTAGAGAATAAGATTCCCGGATGAGAAAGCAACGTGGCTTACGGTCCTGTAACCTGTTCCCTACTGGGTTTAATTCGATTTTGAAATAGAAAAAGGCGGATGTGAGGATAAAAAGAAGAAAAACGGGAAAGCTTTGCATGTACGTTATATTTTGGGTATTTTTTCCACAAACCGATTTTTCCTCCGCAGCTAAAATATTCATTTTCGCAGATTTTGCTAAACCATTAACTTGGTTATTTCCAAGATTCAGTTTGCCACTTGTGAGGTGCGTTAGCATTTGCAAAACCCTGTCGTCACACAAAGGTACACATGATAGGTTCCTTTCTTTGTTTCCTTGGTAAAGTAATGATCAGAAAGGTCTCTTTGAAGGAAGTGAAACAAGCAAACATGTAAGCTTAGTCCCACTTCTATCAAACAAAAGTCATATTTCGCAATTAGTCTTAGGTGTACAAAAGGAGTACTGGTTAAGTCATGTGCTGGAAGCTCTTTTTCATAAAAAATGTTGAATCTAATGTGTGGTGCAATGCAGTGGTGGTCTTTCAGCAATTTGGGGGCCCCTGTGGAGCATATTTTAGGGTCCTCCTTCGTTCGCGTAATTGCGTTTCGATGACGTCAACATGTTCACTCAACTGCAGTACTACATTTTTGGCAAATTATGGAAATGATATTTTGGAGTCGATATGAAAATTATATGATAATTCTGTTTACATAGTGAATCTGTACACTTTGTTTACAGGTAATCACATGATATAATGTCCATTTTTCTTTTTTATTCCGCGGCAGTAATGTAAGCATGGAATTTGTATATATCAAAAGTTGGTGAGGACATAAACCCAGTCCCCCCTGAAACTCATTTCCTGCCTTCTTTCGTAATACATTTATCCTTCCCATATGTCTGGGATTCCCAACCTGTAGTATGCGTACGTACCACTAATGGTAAGCGAAGGTCTTCCAGGCGGTACGCGAGTAACTTCCATTCTTTCACAAAAATCTGGATTCACAGCTTTCTAGTTTACGTATTGGGCTTAGTTTCCAAATAACTAAATTTTGCTGTAGCCTTCTTTCCCATTGTATCGCAACATTATGACTTTCGACACGCTGTTAGAAAATTTACGCCACGCATCTACCAATTGGTGGAAGATAAGCAAAAACACAAATGTCATTAAATGTAGTTGTGCTCTTTTATTGTTATTTTAATGTAGGTATATTATTCTTTTAAATAAACTAAGATTCGATCAAATTAGTTGTTCTGGAAGAAGTGGTACACGTTGACATACGGGGTACCCAAGTGGTACGAGATCGTAAAAAGTTTGGGAATCCCTACCATATGTGCACCTTAATCCACTACACAAATAACACAATTGCACACAACATAGACCGCAAAAACGTAAATGGGCAGAAAATATTTCAGCACAGGGTTGGGAATTTGGCCTTTTCCTGCCAAATTGCGAACATTTGGTCGTTTTCAGAAGTGGTTTGGCCACAGATATTTTGTTTGGCCTTTTCTAAGTTTTTTAGGAAATTTGGCCCGCAATTTTGGCCTAGTTTGAGTGTGTTGCCACATTCCGGAATTCAAACACTTCAAATATCTCTATACGCTTCCCTTCCTGACAAATGAAGTTACCCATTTTAACTTTGCAGACCCAGAGAATGAAGATATTCAACGACATATAATGATCATTGTTATGTACTGAATTGATACTTCTACACTGCAGTTTGTTTTGTTTCCTGAACGGACTAACTACTGTAACTGAAGCTAACGCTCGTTCGCTGAGCAGTATGTTTAGCTTAATGGTACTTGGTAGGTTGTTGGGCATAGTGAGATCAATCGACTGTTTGGTCTCTAGTTTATTTAGACTGGGCATTGGCGATGGTACTGTGGAATTGTTTTGAGGAAAATATTTGTTTATCAAAATAAATAAAAACCATGTTTGGCCTTACGCACAAATCCTTAGCTGCTTATGAGAGTTCGCCTGCCCAAGGCGTTGATGAAGTATCTACCAACAATGTTTCAGCATCTCTACCTTCATTCTTTCATTTTGCAGAAAAAAACAGGGAACCAACCCATACATCTACGAATTACTGCAGTCTAAAAAATCACTATATACTTTGAATCACTACTGTTTCCATACAGTAGAGTACCAACGTAAACTTTGTGCAAAAACAAGTAGATTTGAATAATGCAGGATTAAATGTACTAATCTTGCCAACAAGATTCTATTTGAATAAGATGATAGGACTGACGATGCGTAGCGTTACGTGAAATCGATTTCCTATTAAAAATTTGTGATTGATTCATTGCTTCTTTCACTTGTGGAGTGAAGTTACTTAAATACAGATGTCCGCAAGTTTGAATCATCGCAAAAAGATGAAAGCAGAGCCCAGTCGGCTGATTCCTCTAAAGCAGGGATTCCCAACCTGGGGTACATGTACCCTGGGGGTACATTTGCCTATCCGAAGGGGTATATTTATGGTTAGCAATAGAAGGTAAAAATATATTTACATGTTGTTTATTTTCAAATCTTTATACATATATCACTTAATATTATTTTCAAAAGTCATTATATGTGTATTGTTAAGTATATCTGTGAAAAATCGTGAGAAAATATTTTGTCATAAGGAGTTTTAGGGGTACATGTTCATCTGTCAAAATTCTGAAAGGGTACATCCTTATCTGTCCAAATGCCGTAGGGGTACATGCTCATTTGTCGGAATGCTGAAGGGTACATGGTAAGAAAAAGGTTGGGAACCCCTGTTCTAAAGCCTATAGAAAACGTAGAGCTTTTTATTGTAATCTTGCCAACATTCACTTCGGAATCACTGCAGTGAAAAAACAGTAGTAGTAAGGTAAAAGAAAACATTAATGTTTAAACAAAGCAAGGAAAGCTTCCCCAAAAACATTTAAACATTCAGTTCTGACTCAGAATGAAATTGAGAGTACAGTAACTGATGCAAACTTGCTTCAGCAGCTATTGAGGTATGCAGCAGACCATGCAGAAATACACAAGCACAGTGGTGTTTACGTTATAATTCTGTCCTACAAAATCAGTTTCCCAGATGACTGTTTGAACAATGAAGTTGCCTTAGGGCCAAGTCAGCTTTGTAAAAACTTATTGTTCTTGGACAATAGCGTAAACAAAAATCGGGACACCTCAAAGCGCGTGAATTTAAAATGGGGGCCCAAATTTCACACACCCTGCACACTCGCTAAGATCACTACCGGTGCAATGCATGTTGCGCGGTCCTATTTAAACCAATTCGTTGTTTGTTTCAACACATTACTGAAATTTTGTGAAACGTTTTGACCAATGAAAGAAACACATGATCATCAATTTTTT
>JGI24158J21664_10007865_pt1 | contig 14163 bp, 15 predicted proteins | sample Ectturendosymbi3_FD_21664 | JGI IMG/M metagenome (IMG submission 21664) | reverse complement strand
AATACGAACGTGAGTGACGGCTAGAAATGATTTGTCTGTAATTCATGACACCTTTCGCAGGAAATAAGATGTAAAAACTGTTTCTAGTACATTCAGGCACCGCTATTGTTGCCTCAGCGTCATAATGCGGCCCGCGGGTTACCTTATAAGTCCCCATTTGGCCTACGGAGCAATTTGAGTTTGAGACCCCTGCTCTAGGGGTACATGTGCCTAAGGTTGGGAACCTCTGTTATGAACGAACAAAATATTATGCGGGGACCGACGAAACGTCGTTACAGGCAAAGTGACGGTATAACCTAACTCAAATACACGTAAAAGACGGAAATTCTGCTGGGACCGATGAAAAAGCGTCGTTATAGGCCAGTGGTGGACAAACTTTTCCGACAAGGGGCCACAAACCATTGCATTATTTCTACAAGCTTGCCCCACAAATCAGGGCTGTGGGACTGGAAACCCAAATGTTACGCTCCAGCTCCACCAGAAAAATTTTGGCTACGGTTGCACAGCCCTGGCTACGGGCGTGCCCGAACTACGTTCCGTAGATTCTGCAGCTTTTCAACCCTTCTGGCAGTCTGTCGTCCACACCTGCTTTTAAACCACAAGTTCTCACCATACAATATACAAGGTTATTATTACTGATATCATGGCACGGAGAGAAATAACGTTACGTCACAGTATCGTGATCATGACGTTGTCTTTGAACGGCCCAGGGTCAATAGGTTCAGAAGCGTGACATGTTCCGCGTGTGACGCATCAGACCACTGACGCAATGGCACAATAGAAGCGTTAAAATGACGTTGCATTGGAATATGTACACGAAACACAATTGCCCGAAGCTTACTTTCAAAACAAAGCGCGTGTCTTGCACGCGAAGATGGATTTTATATGAAAAGATTTCAATTACGCTCGTTCATAAAAATATGTAAAAAATAGGAGATAAAAAAACAAAGCGTTTCTAAGGCAACGACTTTCGCGTAAAGGCAGGTGTGCGAGTTGAAGGGCACGAACTTGCGGAGAGAAAAACATTTTCAATACGTGATGATGTGCAATCTAAAGCAGAAGGTCAACATCTACTTACTACTGGCCTGAAGATTTTACTTTAATGATTAAGTCAACAAACGCGATCCACCACTTTTACTGTGCTTTATTGTTGCCTGGAACTAACCGTCGAAGACAAATGACAGCTAATAGCGTGCCAATGCTACTAATAGTAATGCAATTGAAAAGCAGTGCGTTAGACAAACAAGCCGATACGCCTTCCAGAAGCTTTCTAACGAGGCTCACTGCCACGTGCTTGTTAAGGCTGTTGCCCAGCAACCGATCTTACGTTTCATCTGGTTTTGTTTTAAATTTAGGCGAATGCATTGTTACGCGTACAGAATATCTGGTGAGTAAATTACGATTCCACTCTGCTGTCACACACAACGCAAGACCTACATCGTCACTGCTGACCTGACTTGAAGGTATTTGCATTGCAATATGCACACAACGCGTTTGGTTGCAAGTCTTTCAACGCGGTCGGCATACTAATTTTGAGAGCGGAGTTGGATTCTCGGGTTACGTTTGAGGCATCTCGTGCTATACAGTGCACACGCGCGCGCCCGACGCCGGCGCTTTTCGTCAAACTGTTCGTTGGCAACGCAGACGGGGGGCGATAAGGCACGGGGGGGGGGCAAGCAGGAAAAACACACAAACCTGAACAGACGTGGCGAATACTAATGACATACTGCCGTACGGAGAATGCAAACACAAAAGAAACAGTCATTTCATTGGGACCGGCGCACCTCCGTTTTGCCACGATGACAAAAAACAATAAATTTCTCGCTCGCTAGTAGAAAATATGAACGTTTCGCACCGAAAACTGCGTTTGTGTGTGATTTTAAAAAGCGCAAGGCGCTCGGTGTTCCCATTGTTGTCTCTCACAATCGCAGTTGTTCCAGAGAAAACAAATAAATCCCAAAGAGTCAATCGGGAAGATATTTCGTCAGTCAGCGAAGTTCCGTAAAACACCAGTGAACTGCAGGTCAACGAACCCTTCTTCGCAAAGGTCACCAAACTCTTTCTTAGTCCAGTAATCGCTTCACGCACAACAACAACGGCCACATACCGTTCGGCCGGGGCGTTCCCGCCGTTGAGATTCCGACTAACGCAGAGAGACAAAGAAACAGCAATAATGACTGGAGTGTTATTCCAACCATGCGAGACGATGAACGGAAAAGGTGAGCACGAGATCAAAACAGCAACTCCACTTGCATCCTTTCGGTTGTTTGCAGACGCCGAAGCCGATTAACCACCCATACAAATGGAAAAAGCATCGATCAATTACAATCGGTGGCGACTGCTGTCATGCCGCGGCAGCATTTTGCAAACTTGCAGCTCGGGGACGCAAACCGGAGAAAACCAGTTAAAGCCAGATCATGCCGTTGTCCATCGTTTCGGTCTTGACGTGGTTTAGCATGCTCTCCACGTCAAAATCTTGTGAAAGAGTATCTTGCAAGCTCGGCACAAGGTCGCTGCCATCGAGGGACGCAGCGCTATGCGGGCACGACGACGAGGAAACCATCCCCGGGTTAGAACCGGGTTGGGCGCCGCCAGCAAAGTCGACATTCGAAGATGGCAAAGTGTCAAGGAAGTCGGGGAAGCGCTGGTTTCCCGGCAACTGCTGGCCATGCGCCTGGTGCACTGGTTGGCCAGCGCCCGACACCATTTTTGGCACCTGCTGCGAGTTGTGGATTCGACGCGCGACGTCACCTGCAAAGGACGTATTTACAAAGCTGATGACTGCAGTATTAGTCTGTACTAGGGCCGTCAAAGGCTTATAAGAATTGCACACAATATAGGTTACTGTTAACTGCAGTCGAGTCCAGTGGTTCTCAAAGGGGGTACGCGTACTCCTTGGGGTACGCAACGATTCTCCGAGGCATACGTGTTTTTTTTCATAATGAATTTCTTTTTTTTAATTTTGTCGACGGCAAATGGCGGTAGGCCGAAGCCTGAATTGTGCTTCTTGCCAGGGCGATTGAGGTGAACGCTCTTGCCCAAGGAGCGCTACGACGATTCACTCAGTTGCCGTGGACCGAACACCCAACCTTCCAATTGAGAGGCGGACGCTTTACGACGGAGCTATTGCCTCCCCCATAATGAAATTTTAACGTAAAAGTACAATAATTATTGTGCTTACATTTTTAAATATTGTGCTATCGTGGTGCATTTCTAATTATTGTCCTCATAATTACAATCGAGGGATACTTGATAGACAAAATATTGCCTAAAGTGTACATCACTTCAGGAAGGTTGGGAACCACTGGTCTAGTCGACCGGCAATCAACTGGGGATTTTAGCGAGGTGCTTAAAATGTGCCGCGCGGACTTCATACAAATGAACTCGTTCGCGTTTCATGATGACGCAGCTGAAAGATTGCAGCAACAAACAAAACAACATTTTGCAACGACATATACCAAAGGTGATACCAACCTACGGATCGAGATTTGAGCAAAAACTACTGCGCTGTTCAGGTGTACTTGCCCAGTTAGGACAAGCCGTTTTTTTCAACTTAATTCTAGACATACTTAGTATGAACGTTTAAGGCTGAATCTTCCAACAGCTGATTGTTTCTATGCGCTCTGTCCAGCAGTCTTTTCGAAATTTGCATAAGTTTTGTATTTTTCGAGCAAGAGGGTAATGGCCCAATTTGGCCTTGTATACCTGACGTGCAATAAGAAGGCCAATTTGGGCAAATCGTCAGGAAGCATGACAAGGCTACAGTGTTCAAAATAGAATTTGCACATTTAGGAACAGGCATGTTTGTGATCGGACTTGTCATCGTGATTATCATTTGCCCTTTTACGATCTCTGCACCATGTTTTTTCGTTGAGACATTTTGGTCATTCGTCCTATAATAGTACTGTAACTCGCCGTAACAGTATTCACTAGCGACTAGTCTATATTTTCAGCCATTATGACTAAATTCACTTAGTTTTTTTCGGTCATTTCAAAAAAAATTGGTCTCTGAACGAAAAATCAGTCTACACTTCAAGTGGCAGAAAACACATTTGAAAATAACAGTCTTTATGTCTCAACACTACTCTGTTGCACCTAGAACCGCAAACCTCAACCATTTTGATGTACAACTGACCGCTAATAAAGGCTACTGGAGCAATTTCTGCATTTTACTGCCGTTTTGATGCCTTTAGTATGCCTACCTCCACCATTTTTGTGGAGAAATTGTGTTTTATTTTGAGAATAAAATTTTTTCTTTCGAAATGCAACAAGCTCGTGTTTCAGGTCAGATGAGCTTGAGAATAATTGCTGAGTTGCTGAAAAACATGCCTGTGCTCCTAACACGTTTGCGCAAGCCTCGGTTATGGTGGGAACAATATTTACCCAAACAGGGCTATGATACCGACAGTGTTAGATTTTTTTATCCTCGAGCAGGGCTGTATCATTTTTGCTTAGACCGTACTGACATACACATTTAGAAAATAAGCAAGCAACGCTATTTTATGACAAAAACATGAAAAAAACAAAGCCGCTGAATTAATTTGTAAAACATTGCTATTCGATATCGTTGCTTTTTAAAACCTGCTAATGTCCTTGCTGTATTCTACTCCCAATCAATCATCCCCTGGCTTTTTTCTGGTGGACATCTGTTCGACAGTTTTTCGGTTTCAAACTGATATTAACACCCCACGAGAGGCAAATAGCGCGCTTTTCATGAAATAATACATGCATGGTCATCGGAAGCGGAGGATAACTTGGCCCCAACTGGATTTGGAAATTTCACATTTCCCATTAAGCAAAAAAAAGGTTTTCTCAGTTTCGAGTACTTGAAAATGAAATTTTGTAGCTTTGCCCCTCTGCAAAAATATTTTTGGCTACCCCTGGAAAATCCACTATTGGCCCCTCCCTGGCAATAATCCTTCCGAGGCCCATGGATACATGTTATTAGGCCCAAGCGTGATGAGCGGCGCTGCATTGTTTTCAAGCAACGGTGGATAAGTGTATTCGATGCTGCCATACGCGTAGCACACCATCCAGTCGTATTGATCAGAAAGGGCATAAAATTTTGTTACTTTTGCAGAATTTAACGGGTCGTGGGAGATCAAGATTTTTCCTAAACGACCTGTCACGAAACAGACTATCGAAAAATCCAGTTAGATCACTACAATTTTGGTTATCATCACTTGCCAACGGTTATAACTTCACGCAAGCCTTAATTAATCTGAGGACTATCCAAGTTATATATATTACCTTTCCACCGTTGCCGAAATCTTCAACTTGCTGCAATCCATGTACAGCTTCTCACTGGCAGTCTTAATCTTACTTTCGGCGTTTACGACAGGATCATAACTCATTTATTTGCTTTGAACTTCTTTCACAATTATTTTACATCAAAATTATTTCGAACCTTTATGAGGAAGCCCGTCTGTAGTTGGTCTTCTCTTCATACAGCAAGAGCACGTTCGCATAAGGCGTGATACAGTTAAGCAGGTAGCTGATTGCTTTTCTCGATAAAATGAAGTTCGATGGTGAGCGACTGGCGTTTTATGAGAAATCCTTCGGCCAAGGCAGGTGTTGACGCTCACAACGTGCTCTGAACTGATGCTTTCATTGCTAGCTACTAGAGCAGACCGTCTATTGCCAGAAAGGGTACAACAACAAGCTGTTATTGCACACAATGCAACCCCGGCTTGCTCTGGTCAATGGTTAAATGCGTTGTTGCGCAGCTGCTTCACCGTTTACCGATTTGATGCGAGTGGCGCAAAGCTCGTTGGGTCAGGCTGATCTTAAAAGCACCGGAATCAAAACGATTGTTTCGACAATTCGAACGTTGTCGGTACGCGAGCTGAAAGACTTGTTGCTTAGCAGCTCAAAAAGGCACGGGGAGCACACACAATTTATACTCGGATGAATTCAGTTTCGAACGAAGTATTCATTCCTTGGCAATAGCCCACGTTTGCAATCTTCCGTTAGAAGTGCTGCCGTTGCGTAGAGTTAAAAATCTCGCGTTGCCCGACTAAGAACACGAAGAAACCCTACCTGTGTCCATGTCTTCAACGTTGCTCAGGTAATCATCAGGAGTCCTTGACAAGCTGTAGTTGCTTCCCATTCCAACACCGCTGTCCAAGCTGGCGTCCCTCTGGTGAAAAGTTGACGTGCTACCACCGAGAAATGGATCCATTCCCGTAGAGGACATTTGTGGCTGATGAGACTGCGAAGTTTGAAAGAACGAAGCTTGACTTTTCTCTTGCGCTTCCGATCAGCGAACCGTAAACAGTCGGTCACCCGTGACCGATCGTCAGCCGCACGTGTGCAAAACCGCCGCCGCCGCCACAAATGTCCACCGGGAATGGATTCAAACGTCAGCACTTAAAGCCAACAGGAAATTACACGAGGCAAAACACTCCGCCATGTCAAACTGGCGATATTGGCGCCAAAATTGATAAGCCGAGCCAAGCAGGAATATTATACGACCACAAAGAAATAATGAGGGAATGGCGACATTTCTGTGAAATACATAATTAGTCCCCACACGTTTTTTCAAACAGAATGTATTTAGATAAGAATCAAGTAGAATTACGTGAAATCAATTACCTATCTAAAAAATTTACTAATAAATTAATGGAGACTAATAACATCGCAAAGTCATTAAATCAGAAGTCAGTCGGTTGATTCGTCGAAAGCGTAACTGTATTCTGTTAAACAACAGAATATCTGAGCAGTGTGCATGCTTACGCCCACAAACGTGTACATAGAAGGGCATTAGCCATAGCTTCGTCTGACAAGGGGTCGAAGTTTCTGGCAATCACATCCACAGATAATTTGGGTCATCCGAAGAATTGAAAACTTTTGTCCAGAATTAAAGGGATTAGTGACAGTCGATTGCCAAGACAAAGAAACTAAAACCTACTGTCAAATTTAATTACCGAAGACGGTGCGCATTTCTGCATAACATACGGTTGAAATACGCCAGGTCTTCCTTGGACCAATAAAGAGATTCTGGGAGACTAGTAACCTTCCTTAAAATTGGTGTTTTGGCAGATAAGCACGAGAATGAGCGACATTACTTGTACACAGGCACCTGTTTCATCATATGTTTCAGAAGTTCTTTTTCTTGCACGAGATGTTTCAGCATACTCTGTTGCTGGGGAGGTAAAGTGCTGGGGACTCTGTTCTGGTTGTTTGAAACGTCCATCTGATTGACCTTGGAAAAACAGCGTTTGCAAAGCTACGGCATACAACGCTAAGTTGCGAGTCACAAAAATAGTGCAAGCGGTACTACAACTACCAGTATGTAAGGTGCTATATGGTTTTTAATACTAAAGTCAATCCATCATAGGCGTTCAATAAAAGTGCTGGAACACAAAGCTGAACAAACAACGAACAACCTAAACATATGTTTCGCGTATACGGATAACGTGACTCCACGATGCGATCGTGCAACACAAGTTTGCAGACGAGATCGCCCCACGCAAGCATTATCGTGGCGCTGCAAGGGCGGAACGACTCTCCACTCGCGCACGTAACTCAAACCTTAGCAATTGCTTCACCTCCGGAGCAGAGGAAATCAAGCGATTTCTGTGAGAAAGGACTTGAACAGTAAAACTAAGTGCACGATAGGTAACATCGGTTTTGCCTTTCGATTAGTTTTTGCAGATTTGTTGGAAGCTGACATACTAAGGTTGCAGGAAGTAGGAACGAACGCGTAAGTTCAAATTCAAGGAAAGAACTATGTCACCGGTTGTTCAGCATGCACGTACGTATCATGGCGCATCACCATGGGGATCATCTCGACATAAAGCGGTTTGGGAACTGTGTCACGAGAATGAAATTCATCAGTGTCCATGACCCTCGAGACTTTGCGTAATTGATTATTTAATGCAGCGCATTTTCCCAACTTTTTTTTGGTTACGACACGCTAATAAATTCTGGATTTGGCCACGACACACCCACGTTGTGAAGGCGAAAACCTACTGCAACATGGAACAAAAATTTTAAGCTTTTTGTCAAAGCATGAAATTTTCGGCGCACGCAGTTTGGGAAACTCTGATATAATGGACCTCTCCCTGGACGTGTTTTTCACGGAACGCGCGTCTGTCCAACCAGTAGAAACAAAACATGGAAAACACTAGGTGGGCAAATTTCTTTCCTCCAGCGAAATGAACAAAAGCTGAATCACCAGATAAACCGCTCTTCTTGACATTTAGATTTTTCAGGCTTAGCAGTCGGGTTATGACACTGCCCTACAGGTGGAGACCCCTTTGTCTTTTTCCCAAGTCTTCCAACGCAAGCCTGCCCGAAGTCTTGAGACGTTCCTCCCACATCAACCAGCGCACCAGAAAAGGCAAACGGTTTTCACCACACAAACTGCTTCGACCTTATGAATGCCGCATCACTTCGTAAAGGATTTGAATGATACACCTTTTTGTGACATTGTGCTTGCTTGTCGCCAGAAGAGCTCCCTGTTTCTCGATTTATCAACTTTTTTGCTCTCAGTATGGGCCTTAAAAATTTTTGGCAAGCGAACGCGTTCAGGTTTTGAAAAAATCCCGTGTCGGCCTTGACCATGACCTCAAGCATTCGCGGTGTCGACAACACGGCACCAACGATAATCACCGCTGTTGTAACTTGTAAATCCACCACGGTTAGAGGAAAAGGTCGTGATTTGACGAACGTATAGCTGACAATCGCAAAATTACAGAATGAATCAGAACAAAGAACGTCTAACGACGTGCATAAAAACCGCACCATCAAACGAAGCAAAAAACGCAGTAACTTCATGTGAGCTTTCTGTGCGGGACAAAAAGGGGTCAACGGTTCCCTACATTACACCCTGAAAAGATGGGGATCAAGCAGTGTTTTCCTCAAGGTGCGCAACTGCACTGCGCAGTACTACCAGGCACGTAACCAGGGGGGCGCAGGGGGGCTTAGAAAATTTTTCGCTCCCTCTGGAAAAATGTGCTGGACATTATTTAAAACATTTGGACATAGTTCAAAAAATTTAGGCCCTTCTCGGAAAACTCTTCGCCCCTGCTGGTGTCCCAAGCTGGTTACGGGCCTGAGTACTAGCAGACCATTTGCGCAGTAAAATCTCAATTCTTGCGCACTTGCAAGTGCAACATTACAGATTTAACATCGTACAAATATCGCATAGCTCTTTCACCACACGAAACGCGTCACTGGTTGTGTGTCTGCATGGTTGGCATTAGCAGGCGCACTGAAACAAACATTTGCTCAGTGTAAAACTTTCTTAGAGGGAACACTGGGAACAAGATCAACCTAGTTATTTGGTTTCAAAGCTACTGTTCTAAGCAAAAGCTGCTCCCGATCGGACAATCTGCTACACTCTCGATAAAAATGCTTTTTGCTTGTCGGCATGACCCTCCAAGCCTTGGAAAACACAGCAGATGCAAGCACCGCTTCAGTTCATGCTTGCGCGTCACCGTGTCCTGTTGCATCGAGCCGTGTAAAGCCACGCCCACGGCTAAGTGCGCTACACCACATCACTGATCAGTTCAAGGAAATTTCCGCAAGTTCAACTCTTAAGATCGCGCAAACCTTCCTCTGTGTTCAGGCGTGACCGCTCGGTCTTTCTACAAGGCACAGACCTGCGGGAAATAAACTTAAAAATAAACAAAGTGTCAACTGTCGTACATATTATGTCTGCAGCAAAGTTAACGCATCCAACATCACAGCACTAAGGGTTGAAATTACAATTGATAGCGGCATCAAACACCAACTCCAGTCGTTTCGACGCGGCAAACACGATCAGGCTGACTGCACAGCCACTCGTACGGGGACGGGGAGAGCAATCTAAAATAGTGCCTTGGACTGACAACACACAGCAGAGCAGTCGGTCAGACGAAGAGTTGCAAAAACCGTAGGCTTGAAAGAAACAGCTGGAAATTTTGGTCCAATGTTGCAACCTCTCCGGTGGTGTTACGTTGATTGTGTGATTCACCATGAACGGGATGTACGCGAAGAACAAAATATATATATGCGTGGCGCGGGCAAGCAATAATAAGAGAGATTGCGACGCATGATCTCTATTGTTGCTTGCTGCCGCGGTGCGAAGCTTGCCGCTCGAGATTTCCGATCGCAACACCAAACATGTTGCTTTGGCAGTCAGGTTCGAGAAGATGCTGAATGGTTTGTCTGGAGTTTCCGTTTGGCCGGATGACAAAACAACAAAGTTTCTTAGCCGGGAGGCAGTGCACGCATGCGAATGTTCTTGTTACGTTCCGGTAGTTTGCCAACGGATCGCAGCAAAAAATCAGGCGTTTGCCTGTGACAAACCACTGACCACAGCAAGAGTATGGTGCCACGCCGGATGCATGATAGACGTCGAAAAGAGAACGTACCACTAACGATTGATGAAATATTGGTCAAGAAAGTGCACCATTTGGGGGAATTTTGTATCAGAAAAAGATTTTTTAACAACGTTTTTGTTGGTAAAAACACACTGCGTTTCGTGATAGTCCACCAGGTTTCCTTTCAAAACAGACCCGTTCACAACAGACCAGTTCATAAAAGACCCGTTCATAATATTGTAAACGTGGTCTGCTTCATTTTCTACTGAAAACACTATTTTGAAGATAGCGTGTTCATGTTATCCTGGTGGGCGGGGAGTTCAACGCATCCATCGTCGTCCACGAGATATCCACCACAAGCGAGCGTCAATCACGAGACGAAGCACGCCTTATTATCGGAACACTTAAACAGATTGGCAAATTACCTGGCCAGGGAGCCGCAAATACTTTCTTCAGCTAAATGGGACGAAACGGTAAAATTCCGGTGCATACACGATTAATGGGTTTCGCGATGGTAGGTAATAGTTTTATAGAATTTCTCCTTTTAAAGTTGTGGTCAACTGCCAGTCGGACATGAAACATGTTTCGCAAGTGAAGGCTGTCGTTGCGACACACCGGACTTTTTACGTGCGCGCGGCAGAAACCATTGCAGCTACATGACGAGCACCGTCGCAGATGTGGCTGCTCGTCCGTGACGAACTTTTGCACGTATCACGCACCTGAGGCTGCCGCCATACCAGCAGGCTTTGTGAATTTATAAAAAGAACATCAACCATGAGTCTGTCCACTTGCGCCGCGCACTAAAGCCACTCGTGCCTTGGTCAAGTGCCGAGATATCATAAACGACCAGCAGGCCTGCGGTGCCAACAGACCGCTGCCATGGTTGTACATCTACTTCCTAGTCACGGCGTTATACTTGACGTCAGCTACCAGTCAAACTTCGCGGTAGGTTTTACCTTCATAATGTGTTGTCGCAGTTGGGCGTTGTTCTGTTGGTTGCTGCCAGGTTGTTGTTGTTGGATGTCTGCAAAAAGAGACAACTAATTGGCAGCCTGATGAAAATGACCAACCTCAGGCAGAAAGCCCAGGGCAAAGTGGCTCGCATCAATTCGAAATGCTTAAATGTCCGCTCAAAAACGGAAGTAAGGTATCTAATTGACCAGTAAAGCACATTCCAAAGTAATCTCAACAGTACAATAACGACCGCCTGGTGCGGAATCAAAAAATTTAAGCAGCCAGGACCAAATCATAAACGGTGACGTCGCGTCATTTCACGCGCAACTACCGTCAAAATTTCAAGCCAGGACAATTAAATGAATGTTTTTATAGTTTTTCTGGAAAACAGAGCAAGTCTCTTTTGTCTGTTTGTTATTCTCAGAAGGAATGAGGTGAAATGCAAACAAGCAATGAAACAAACGTGTCTGTGAAAACAACTATTACTAATTAATATTCAACTAAGCAATGATAACACGCAGGTTAGTTTCGACCATCTCGCTTCGCTACATGTAGGGCATCGTCTCGGTTTCATGAAAAAATATACCCAAGGTGCCTGCAATCATGCCGCGCAGCCCAAACACATGAACGACACAGTCGACACAACGACCGGAGATCCGCTCAGGTTTGCCTGTTTGCTAACATGGCGCTATACAAACAAGTACAGGAGCAAATAAAGCAGTCTATCTGCTCCCGCAAGGACCGAAATACTATCTGTGGACCCCTTCAACGGTTGTGTATAACGCAAGGAGCTGAGAGGGGCAAACACGAGCAAAACAATAACCGCAAGAACGGGAATAATCAAACGCTTTTAGGATATCTGGTTACCTACACTCTGGCCCTCGTAACAGATCCGACCCATTCATAAGCATTTCACAAAACCGTGGTAAAGCATCCAGTGGAGTGACTGAAGCTTTGTTCTAAATAGGTCGCCTGTGGCAGTAATAGGTTAAAACTTTACCGACCACATGAAGCGTTCTAGCAAAACCTTATATCACAGCAGCAAGCACTGAGATTTTCATCCTAGGTGCAACACCCTAAGACATTGGACATATGCAACAACAAATACACATACACATACAGCTGAAGAGGAAAGCTACTCGTGCACTGCACCAACAATTGTGTTTTCGGTTTACAAAGCACAGGCAAATCTGCAGTAAAACGGGCGAACCTGTTTAGGTGGTAGATGAGAAGCAGCCAACCGCAAGGCCTTAATCTTTACTCTAGGATTACCCATCATACACACCAAAACAAATGTTGAAAACAGTAAATGAAGAGTAAGGGAGAACAAACAAACCCTATCCGCCGACAAACTACTAACGTTGTGCACCGCGTACTGATTTTAACCAAAGAAACAGTGAAACCTTAACTGTCAAGAATTAGGAGATTTGTTGTTCTGCACCCACAAAGTCACATTGGAGAATGCGAAGGGAAACTGCTTTGCCCGCAATAGTTTAAACACCACCATAGAAGTACTCCTTTCGTTAAACAACCTACTCGGAAAGAAAAATGAAGATGACAGAAATTTGTCAGGGATCGATGCACTTCACTCGTGACAAGATGCAGCTTTTGCTTTTATGGGATAAATATGTTTACAATACGAAATACGAGGTTGTATGTGATACTTCTCCAGTGACAAAGCTGAAACGTCATACGGAGACCCGCCATCATTCGGCAAAACCATTCGATACTGTCATCCACAACGGGTCATTAGGTTTGCTGGTCGTAAGGCTAACGTCAACAGAGTCGAGTTCAGCGCCACAAGCCTCATTCCTTTTCTTCAATTTAAAATCGCATTGCCTGACACACGTCAGCCGGAATAAAAATTAACTAGTGTTTTGATTTCGGGACAAATATTCAAAATTCGGGTTTCCGGTATTTGAGTGAAAAACCCCGGAAAAAAAAGTTTTCAGGGTTTTGAGAAAAAAATTTTTTTCACGATAACAAACCTAATATCAATATTGCTTAGAAATAACTGTGGAAGTAACCAGCAGTACGCTGGTATTGACTGAAATTAGAGCGAAACAGTACACAAGGAGACGGCGAAAAACATATTGGATTGAAAGTCAACCATCAGCCACGGCCCGACCAACAGATCGGAATCATGGCTTTCGAGATATTTTACAAAATATTGCTGAGTTCGAATCTGGGCCGGGTCATGCCATGACCTTGTGAACTGTCTGCTGTAGTCTTCCTGCCTGGTGCACGGTGAAAAAGATAGCTGCGGCAAAGGTCTCTGTCAAATTAATTCGGAAATGATAGATGCAATCCTCCGTGAGAGTCTGGTCTTCCTGGCCTGCCTTGACATCGGAACAACTTCCAGGATGATCAAGTGCCTGGGGCTGAAGCGCAGGTAACCTCTTCCTGCATCACCTCAAAAAAACTCCGTCTTCGCGTCGTTGTGTGTGTCGGTTGTAATAATTCAATAATTCAAAAGCACGTTACAGATGAATTATTACAACCGAAAGCCAAAACGAAAAGACGATTCAGGAACACTTTCATAATCATCAAACCATGCACCAAAAAACGTACCGATCGCTTTCTCAGTGAAGTGCCTAATCTCAGATACAACGAAAATTCAAAACACGACTAACTTTCTGATACCACACGTTTGGATACATTTTGCATAATACGGGAAGAAAAAAATTATTGTTCGGACGATTTTGAAGACAAGTTCCAAAAAAGCAATTAACGCAAGACAGAGTAGCTTTAACAGCAGCATACTTTCCGTAAGTGGTGACTGGACGTTACAGCGATTCTATTTTCTATTTGATTCTATTTGAATAAGGACTGAGGATGCGTAATTTTACGTGAAATCGATTTCCTATTAAAAATTTGCTGATCGATTCCTTGCTTACAC
>JGI24158J21664_10007863_pt1 | contig 14166 bp, 8 predicted proteins | sample Ectturendosymbi3_FD_21664 | JGI IMG/M metagenome (IMG submission 21664) | reverse complement strand
AAATGTCGGGAATCATACAAAACCGCTGGTTTCTTCCACTTATCGAGTACCGATGTCGTTTTTTCGTGGTTTGCCTTCTTCAATAAGTTGAGATAAATGCAGTGTATCAGACAGTGATTGCAACCACCGCAATGCTCTTTTCCTGTTGGCAGCTGAACACTTTTCAGTTGGTGCTTGCATCGAATGAGAATAAAACTTACACTATTTACAATTACGATCAACTTCAATGGTTCTCCTCACTCGGCGAAAATGCATCAGCGGGAGTGTTTGCCTTTGACGACCAGCAGTCATCTTGCTGGCATCATTTGACCGGATCACAAACAGCGAAGGTGAAATGACTGTTCGTTATCACACTATTTAATAAATTTCTACTTTTTGAAAAACATCGAAAGCAAGCACACGATTTGAAAAGATTCGTGAGATTTGCTTTTTTCATAAATGCAGTGATCAAATTCACAAAAGTCAAGGTCGAAAATGTATCAGTGCGCAGTAAAATCCCCGACACTTGAAACAAATTCCTTCTTTTTGTTTCGTATTGTTCAGGTGATGCAGTAAGCTGCAGTCACAGCGTTAAGAAATTTTATTCTTTTCCGAAATTTGTTCTGTGATGACCAGTCACAAGAGCATTTACATTCGAACGGAAAAGACCAATATTTTCCATTACATTTTCATCATTGACGCTTGATTGCTGGAGTCGCTATAGTCCCAACAGTGGTGTAGGAGGTGGGGGTGCAGGGAGTGCAAGCGCAGCCCCAACAGTTTTGATTTAGTCAAAATCTGGGCAAAATCCCTGAAAATCCGGGAAAAACCGATATAAATCTGGGCAAAATTTGTGAAAACCTTCGCAAACTCCCTGAAAATTTGGGCAAACTGCTTGAAAATATGGGCAAAAATGGCGCCCAATGTGGTTTGGTTTGAAAATACCGGCGCCCAACATTTGCAGAATCAATTGTTTTGGAGATCATCCCAGAAAAATGTCTTCATGAGAAAATATTTGCAGAAAAAGTGGCCCGAAAATTTTTCGGGCAAGTTTGAAGGAATTTGGGCAAAAATCCTTCGCACCCCCCAAAATTTGCCTGCTCCTACACCTATGAGTCCCAACACAGCGCGGTTGTATGATTGTTTGTATCCAAAGTGCGACACGAATTCTGAGTCAGCTCAGATTGTTTTACAATCTGATGACAGTCAAAAGTTTCTCCTTTACAAGGGTTTTCTCGCTTTACATCAGCTAATAAAACGTTTTCGTCCAAATTGGCCTCATTAAACTTTACAGTCATTTTACAACAACTGCCAGTGTTGACAGCGAATAAACTGGAAGACGTTTGAACACGTCCTTAAACCTATTTACTAACAGCGACAGAGGAGATAGATGCTCAAAAATATGAGAGTAAGCAATATTTCACTTATCTACTGGTTGTTCCCAATCAACAAAAAACTGTCCGGGATACCGGTTGCGTCAGTAACGTGTTGTTTAAACCTACGATTAAAGTCGTAGTGCGTGAGAGTCGACAGAGGCGATCAAAAGGGACGTGGAACGCCAGACTTCACAAATGATATAAGGCACGTTTTCCAATGCTTTTGCATATGTCGTAATTTTTGTTTGTAGAGGTCTTGTTAGCAACTTTTGGGTATCGGTAATGATAAAATTTTAACGTTTCGGAATTCAGCACAAGCCAATAAAACGTCAGCCAAATAAAACCCAATCCTGAACTAGGTTCAAATTTGGTAAGGCAAGCTTTCTATAAAATTTGTATGAACAAGTTTTTCTCCATTTATGCACAACAGTGGTTAAACATATGATAGTTTGTAGCCAGTTGAGGTTTATCGGGTTAGAGACCCTGATTCTTCACAGTAGATTGTTTTCAATACTGTGTTTAGCAGAATGGAAAAACTTACCCTTGAACAGCTTCATTTGGGGCCAACCCAGAATGGAAATCTTACTGAGTTCTTACCCTCCATCCTCTTTTCATGTTGCCCCAGCATGAGTTGCAAACGTGATACTCGTTCTGGCAATTGCTCTGCCTGAGGTATCGTTTCTTATACGACTGTAAGATCTAAGGAGTGATCCGTTAATTCATAAGGCAGATTCACGTTCCGGTGAAAACCTTTTGGTTGGTGCATTGCGGAAATGCGTAAAAAGCAGCGGTAGTCTCACCTTTCCACATGAAATGCTGTTTGTCTTGTACCTCGCCTGAAGGCGTGTTACTGGTTTGCAAATGTGTTGCTTTGTAGCTTGTTTGCAAACAATATTTACTTGTACAAACTTTTGTTCCTTAGTCTGCTTATATTTGTAATCTTAACTTTGTTTTCACAGATACTAAGACTTGTGCGAACTACCACCGTGCCTGGAATCCAAGGACGTCACGTAATGGATATAACTGATGCTTTGAAGTGTACCAGTAAATTTGGTAAGCCTTTACCGCAAAGTGTTTAAACCGCAACTCATTAACTTTGTAGCAATGATGTTTTGATTGCGCAGACGTTCAATATTCACAGTAAATAATAGATAATTTCGATTCATACGTACACTTAAAAAGCATACCTATCACTTTTGTCATTTAAATTCTACTCTAACGCCCCTGCAAGCATAACCTGATGTGTTGCTTCTTTACTCTCTATTTCAGGGGTTCTTAACCTGGGATCCGTGAACCCCTAAGGGGTCCGCGAATGTGTTTTAGAGGGTCCTTAAGCCAAATTCCAATCAAGAAAATCCGGTAGATTTTATCTACACATTTGGGCCATTATTCAGCTTAATCGCACCACACCTGTCGTCTGACATGTTTGTGTTGCAAGTCGACTGGCCTTATTTTATTTGGTTTTGGTGACGGCAACTGGCGACAAGCCGAAGCCTGAAATTTGTTTCTTGCCGGGGCGGTTGAGGTTGTCGCGAAGAAGCGGCCAAATCTAACTTCTCAATAATCGAAACGCAAAGGTGACAAAACAGAGGGGTCCGCTGCGGTTTTGGGCGCAGTTGCAGGGGTCCGCAGCGACAACAGGTTTTGCCATTTTAATCGTTGACCAGGCCGTGGCCTAGTGTTTAGTGCCAGTGGTGTCCACAGGGGAGAAATGGGCATTTTCCGCCCGTGGAAATTGGGACTAAGAACCAAAAGTTTAGAAATCACAAGCCAGCAGCTTAATTCCGATTAATTGATTTAGTTTTTGCAATGGCAGTCTATTTGCTGATATGACATTCACACTGTGCAAGAGCCAGGTTCACTGTTCTGGTGTGATGCAGTGATGGGTTTGCAGTTCACTCATGTCCGCTCCTTTCCTACAGAGGACAGTTGCGAGACTTGCGAGTGAATTGTTCTGTTGTTGGTGTTTATTGCGTAACAATAACATGGCAACAAATCTTCAAAGGTTCACTTCAAGTAATGATAGTAGGCCTTTTGCCGCATGTGTCTGCTGAACGCAGAGACAGTCACCATCTTGGCAGTTAATGCAGCGAAACAGTGACTGCTGATGCTGGTAAGCCACGCAGTTTTACACTGTCTGAAAAGAAGCACGAGTGATCTGTAGCAATGCTTCCACGAGTTTAAAAATCCATTGTGCTGAGTGAGCGGTTTGATTCAACTATGCTTATGCAGGCTTCTTTTCACACAGCATAAAACTACTGTACGTCTTTGAAAAGAAGTGGGCTACCTTGCTTTGAAAATCTGCAGGTTGCCTATTAAACTGGCTATTGCTGCCAACGAAGTGCATTTTTGTGACTGTTGCCGTAACATGGGGTATTTTCTTTGTGGTGTAAAAAGGATAAAACGTTTTACGAACGTCCATTTGCATTGCGTCGCCAACAACCTAAAAAGGACAAGCAAAATGTCGCCCCCCAGAAAATATGCGGACGCCCATGGTTAGTGCGTCCGGGTCTCACCAATACCTTGTAAATTGGTGCTGTAGCCAGTGGCGGATTAAGGGGGGAGGGCTGACTGGGCTACAGCCAGGGGACCCCACCATTTAGGGGGACAATCCCTAAGTCAGTAAAAAAGGGTAATATGTGAACAGTACACAATACGCTGCAAAAGATACCATCGCCAATGTAGATTTAATCACACTTGCATTTCTAAAGGTGTCATGTATTAGCTTCCCAAACGTTCACATCGCACTTTGCATTTATCTGTCCAGGCAACATCAAACTTCAGTGTGGAGTGATCTTTTGCAAAAATGAAAAGAATAAAATATGAGGTTCGAAATTGCATGCATGGGTCAACTGCGGCACAGTTTTCTATCCCTGATGAGCATCGAAAATGATATTGTAGAGTCACTAAACAGGGGCGTGCAGAGAAGGGGGCGAACGGGGCGACGGTCCTGGGTACCCAAATCGTGAAATTATATAAAATGCTGTCACCAGATGATTTTGTACTGTAAAGCTGCTAACACATGCTGCATGGATTTAATTTTTCGAAACTTGTTTTTCTTGCCAACGCTTGTTTTACGTATTCAAATGCCAGTAATTTTAACATTTTTAATGCCAGGTACCTATACTCTAGGTGTGCGACGTACACCCTAATCAAATTGATAGTGACGTGTATTTTCAAGGGACGATCACAATAAAAGGCTTGACAGATATACTTATGGACGTTTAATTGATTTTCAGGGACAAATTTCAAAATTGTCCTATTCCAACTTGCTTGACTTAGCTGACTTTTTGATGCAGCACTAGTTTACATTTTCGTTTTTCGATGTGGCAACCCTGGCTGTGCGCCGCTAATACAGCTGCACACATGTTCTTGCAATATGTGCATCATATCGAGCTATGTCATTAATTGGCAGTTCAGGCGGATTGATCATAACGGCTCACACAAACCCCTATCTGTTCTGTCCACCCAATAGTCAGGCCCGTAGCCACGGGGGGCATTCGGGGGCAGTATCCCCCCAAATTTCTTTTGTGCCCCCCCAAATGATTCAAACTAGGAAAATTAATCCATTTTGGAAATGCTTGTTTTCAATCTGTTTGATCGTTAGGCCAGCTTGCAACATCACCGCAAGTTGCGTTAAAAGGTAACCTCTTTGTTACAATATAAATCGTATTAAGGAATGTCCACACTTGCAACAATTTCGATTTGTGACGTCACAGTCACTAGAGACAGTCTTTCGAAACCGTTTCTGCAGTCTCTCTGTTAGCGCGAAAGCCATGGCACTAGCAAGCTGGCTATGGCAATGTTATAATATAAAGACTTAGCCAGCGTTCTCTCTAAGAAAATTTTAGCAAATGTTGGTTTTAGTGAGCATGAATAATGAATATTTTAAAGCTGAGTTGCCAGAATTCTAAATCAATTACAAATTTCGTGAATTATTAGAACTTACGATAAGCATAAAATCTTATGAAAATACGAACAAAGTAGGGCCTACACATTTATTTCAAATAGCTTCTTGTTTTCTTGCTTTTCCTACGTTTTGGAATGTTGCAAGTGTACGAGAATCAGATTTCACTGGACAAATGATTTGGTGGTACTGCGCAGTTGCACAATTTAGAGGGAACATTGGGCTGGTCTTAGCTTTGCCTGTAGTCAAACAGAACTTCTTGCAATAGCCAAATCAAGACCAGTGAGCGCGGGCTTAACTGTAGGAGTTTCCACAGCCACATGCAAAGCAAGCTTCTCCAGTGTGGTGAGGATACTCACACCTTATCGCAGGTGCATGACACACGACCGTCCAGGGGCGTCACGAGATTAGACAGCGTCCGGGTCAAAACGCAAGTTTTGCGCCACCATGTTCGAATTTGAGGTCTTTAGGAAGCAAATGTACTGTATTGAAGAAAGTGCTTGTAACATTGTTTGGACTTTTTGGCGCCCCTGCAGTGATTCGGCGCTCCCCGTAGTGATTCGGCTCTCCTCGTAATGATTCGGCGCCCGGGGAATTATGCCTCCCATGCCCCCCCTCGTTACGCCCCTGCGACCGTATAAATGTCAGCTGGTTTTGTTAGGTTTTGAAAAAATGAAACAGCTACTGTGGCAAATGAAGACATCGTTTCTGAATTTTCAACCAAAACTCGACTACTGCGTGTTTAAAGTATTCTCTTGACACTGCAAGTGCCTCCATGTATATTATTCATCTATGATGCTACGTAGCAGGTGTCGGAACGCAGCTTTTGTGACAGTTTTTGCTCAAATTTCTTTTCCTGGTGTTTTCATGTTTTCGTTTTTCGTTGTACCAAAGGACGTTTTAACAACTGCGAGTGTTGATAAAAGGTAGAACGTCTACATGCTAGAGTACATGGTGCAGGGGTGTAGTGGGGCGGGAACGGAGATCCCACACCTTTTTCACGTTTTGTTGCAAATTGAGTTTGAAGCTGTTACAAAATGGCTATTTTTTGGATGCGTTCCCACACCTTTTTGTTAGCACTACATCCCTGACATGGTTCGACTTCCAGGTGTTAATGGGAACGATTGATTGATTGTTTCAGTGACCAATAGAATGTATGTATTTATTATATATAATCTCGTGCATTGTTGTGGCTCTTGTGAGAAATTAGACGGAATTTCTTTCGCACCAGTGTCTTCACTATAAATGCTGATACGAATAAATTGGTTCAGTTTTGTTGTTAGGCCAAAATATTATTATGTTTTCAAAACAGTCAACAGTGCGTAAGGCAAACATCGAACAAAATTTTTACTGAATCAAATGCGACAAACAGGCATCAAGCACTGGCGCCTAGTCAGAAATATCATGAAGCCAGGCCCGTAACCAGTTTGGGATGCCAGGGTGGGCGAAGAGTTTTCTGAGAGGAGCCCAAATTTTTTTAAACTATGTCCAATATTTTCAAACTACGTGCAACACATTTTCCAGGGGAGGAAGAAATTTTAGGGGTTTTTGCCCCCTCTCCCGTTACGGGTCTGCCTGAAGCATAGGCGAATTTTTTATCATGTTGTTTTTCTTTGTTGTTTCCGGAGAAAAGCGCATAACTAAACAAATGCTCTTAGTTTTGTGTGGATACTTTTTCTGGAAAAAGTCATCGTTTTTGAAAATTTGAGAACGGCACTGGAGTCTCCCTGCTTGGCTACCCATGGCACGTAACATACAATCACAAATCTTATGTGATCAAACTGAATACAGACAACTGGGAATATGCTGCCCAGTTAATCGCTGAAAATTAATAAAATAATTTGTTTTGAACATTTGCAATAAAACAAAAATATTGCCCCCCTAAAAATGTATTGTGCCCCCCCAAACCTTAAAACCTGGCTACGGGCCTGGCAGTAGTTGTACATAAAGGCTAACAGTCACATAATAAAAAATAAAATTTTTCTTGTGTCCTTTAGCGCATTCTGAATTCTTGTGTAGTTTAGCAAGTTTCAAACGGCCATCTCTGGGTGTCCGCCATCCCAGCCTCATACCTTTTTGCTCGATTGCTATTCGACGAGACATTCGCGCAGACTTATCGTTTTTGCAGATGTGGATGGCGCTGACGTAGGACTGAGTGCGTTGTACTCCTCTGTTTTAACTCGTTGCTGGATATTTTTGCAGTTACTGTATGAAATGCTCCGTCATAGCGTTGATTGCTGTGTTTTTCTCCGNTCTCCTAACTTGAAACGCTGATAATTTTTGTGTTAATTACAGTGACACATTGTACAATAACGAGTAAGGAGAGTGCGTGTAGAATATTATGCAGATTGTGATTTCGATACTACTTATCGATTGTTTTTTTTGCTCAAGCTTTATTTGTTTCAATAATACAAGTACTTCAGTTCGTTCAATTAGCGTTTTTGCCCTATTATCGGCATTATATATATTTAAATATATATATCAATATATAGAAAGGGCCCCCTTCCATGTTTCAGCCAGGGACCCTATACAACCTTAATCCGCCCCTGGCTGCAGCCTTCTTCGCAGGCGCACGATGTAAAACAGGTAAAGCTGTGGTGAAAGTATCTCAAGTGCGTTCCGACATGAGAAATGCAACGCTATGTGAATTCCAGTCGTCTTGGCCTGCCTTGTCACCAGAGAAATTTCAAGAAGGGCCAAGATTGTGCGGCCGAGGTATAGGCAACCTCGCCTGCATATCTAAACAAAAACGCTGCCTGGTCGTCGTCATGTGCGTGGTCTTGTGCACTGTTCTTATGTATTTATATTGTGTACTTGCGTTCGTACTTAATCACCCAAGCAGTGACCCCATCGTCATCAAACGACGGGATGAGCCATAGTATAGTAATAGTATTTTAATCGAAGCTGAAGTTTTACTTTCACTGTTTGGTTGTATCGTAACGAATCATTTTATTTTCTCTTTCTACAGTGGTGTTCTCCTCCAACAAAGACCCTTATTAGTTTTTAACCAACTTGATAAATGAGTTTCGTTTCCTGTTTTATGCAGAATCACCCTGTGGAAAATTCCCGAAACAAACCCGAGGAATCTTCGAACCTTATTTTGAAAGCACCACAGATTCTTTCCTTGGATGGCAGTTTTACCTACTCTTTCAATGCAAGCCGAACCTGTTTATATCGCCTGGCGTTTCTTCGTCAAAAGTACTTTGCAAATATGAGCCGGATTATTATGAATATGCCTGGGATGCCAACGTCCCTAGATGCTTTGGTGAGAAACCAAAATAATGGTATCAGTAGAAATTTACGATTTCAAGGAGTTCCTTTTTCTGTTTTGCTGAATAAAAGCCTTGTCGGAAGAAGGCGATGACATCGACAATTCCACTTGCGGTTTGAAAAATAATATAATAAGTGACTGTGGCGTTTCCCTTCCAAGACAAGCAGTTTCCACCTCTACAAAACACACTGCTGTGCTCAATTGAGTAGAAGCGTGTAATTTTATTGCAGTAAACTTCTGTGGGTTCGATCCCCGTGCTCGGTACTTATTTGCTGCTAATCCGTCGCTTTGGAACAAAACTACAGGAAATCGTTTCAAAAATTTTCTATTCACTATTTTTCAATGCAACAATCTAATATCAACGCTACATGTGAGATACTAGTTTGAATGAACTTGTCGCGAAATCGAGCCTGTCTAGACGTTCAGAACAAATGAATGTGAGTCCAAATTAACCTAAGCCGGGATGTCCAATAAGCGTGATCGTAAATTTGCTGGAATAGTTTTTTCGAATAATTTCTGTCAGTTGAAGACAAAGTACTTCTGGCTTAAGAGCTATGGTGCAAATTTAAGATTTGCATAAGCTGACTGCAAAGCAAGCCGAAGGTGCGTCAGGACCTTGCAAGCACTGTGCACTTGTAGTTGCCATGGAAAACACAACAAATCCATGGTCCCAACACTTTCACAAAAACTGACGACAATAAAATTTCCAGCTGAACCAAAACATGACATGTGCAAACTATTTATGTAGCGTCTTGTACTGTATGATATGTAATCAACCGCAGAGTATATCGACCAAACAGTAAACAAATTTTCCAGGAGATAGTCACCGCACCGAAGTACTTGAAACAAACCTGATAATAGACATGACAGCGACCAAATGACCTGATCGCTGCACTATATAGTGTTCCCTCCATGGCATTTTATACAAACTACCTATCTATGAAGCGCACAATGTTACTTTTATAGAACAACCGCGTTTGCACGCTCTGGATACCCGTAAAGATAAATGACTCAACACAGTTAACGCACATCTTCACAGTCAAAGCCGATCCTCCGGCGTGTGAAATAATCGTAGTTGTACCGCTTTGCGTTCGTTATTGATTTTTATCGTGCAGCTTTGTCCACTAGTTTGACCTTTTTTACCACCTATGTAGGTTGGTTGCCGGTATTGACACCTCCCTTCACAACCTTTAGCATTTACATTTTAAGGCGTTCGTTGGAGTACATCTGTCAAATATACGAATGCAATTCTGCTTATGCATTCTACCAACGATCTGTTTGAGTCACAGCGGCATAATTCCGTTTAATGTGGGTTTGTTTGCTTGACAATTGGAGTCAGATAATTTTCCAGTTTCAATGAAAGCAATTTTGGGAACAACGTATTTGCCAGTTTTTTACTTGCCGCAGATTGCATTTTGGTTTGTTCAATTTAGTCTTGAGTTTATTTGCTTTCTCTGCCCTTGCTTTAAATCCTCAGCATTTCACCTGCAAGCTTTGTTTGTAGATTTCAGGATTGAAGATGCGTGGTGTTGAGTGAAATCGATTTCCTGTTAACAATTTGCTAATTGATTCGACTTCCTGGCTCTTTTGGAGACTAGTTGCTTGACTGTACAGGAATTTTTCCATAAAACCTTCGTCTTGGTTAAACGTTCGCCTTCAATTCCAGATTTAAACGCGACTCGTCAACTCCAAATTCAGCTTGAAGTGACGTCATTAAGCGATCCATCCGTTCAGTGGTTCAGTGACGTTGGGAATTCCACCGCCAAGCTGCTGGACATTGCTCAGGCTGCAGTAAGTGAAACCTTTCAAAGTGCCGAGAATTTTTGGCGTCTCCGTTTTGTCGACGACTATGTGGTGCCTGCGATTTGGCGCCGAGATGGTTTGGTAGAATCCATTTTGGCACTGAGTTGTCTTGGCGCTTTAATGTATATCGTAATTATAAGCTAGACTTCGCAAATATTCAAATGGCGCCCGTGAGTCTCAACGTTTTGCAATGTTTAGTTTGGAAGTGATCCCGGTATTTCTTGAACTGGTTTGAATACATCCGTTTATAATTGTTGGCGGTATTTCTGAAGTTTCTCAAACTGTTTTTAGTGTGTATCCGCCCTTTACATTCGTTTTTTTAGTTCTCCTCTCCAAAACAGTAACAATGAGTCAATTTTGCTAGATTTATCTTAAACGTACAGATAGCCATAGTGGAAAACTCTGGCTTATCTAAGACTCTTTTTAGCAATTTCTGGTATGGACTCTAGGATAAAATGAAGGAAAATTTTTTAAATTTAAGAAAAGCACGTCGTTAGCAGCTCAGCGGCAAAACCGACCCAGCGGCAAAACGGCTACAGGCGCCACATAGTCTTCGCCGAAAGGGCGGCACCAAATGGTCCCATTAAGCTTTCAAAATGCTATGCTTATATTTATGTTTGCTATCTCCATTTTTCTCCAGGTAGTTTCACGTTGAAATGTACCCATCGTTTTTAGTGATTTGCCTTGTTCTTCAATGTTTGCTTTAAAAGTACTTCTCATTTTGCAACCATAGTGCTTTGATCTGTGGCAAACTATATGGCAGGTTTCCCAGTTGCTTCAACTTGTAGACGTTACTGATGCTCAGATAACCATCGATGTGATCAAGAATGGAACCCTAGGCATATCTTTGCAAACGTAAGGATTGCATTGAATCAGCTGCAAGAAACGAGTTTTGAAATATTGGTGATGGCTTGTAATTCAATCTCTGCAGAAATGCAAACGCATCGTTTTTTCAACAATAGCTATGTAATGCATGCTCGTCATGTGTGGTAGGAAGTGCGTGCGGTAGTTTGACTCAGCAGCTCCTTGACATAACTAGCTGTAAGCTTTTCTGCATTCGTTACAATGTCGTCATTATCTTGATTGGCAGCAAACTTAACCAGCTTCGAATGCTGAAAACTTTGTAAGTAACGCATGTAACGTTTGAAAATCCCGACGCGTCATCGTTTTCAACCACGTTATCGTCGCTGCACCGCTGAAGCTTTCCTACTGACATACCACCTTAGCAATCTGTGGTTTGTTCTTGAAATTACATTCACATTTTTGATGTCGTCAGTGTTTTTTGCAGCTGACCTAAAACGAGCATGTATGTGTAGCTTCTTGTGCGTGAGTGCGCATGTGTTTTCAAATAGTTAAGTGCATGTTGTCACGCTCAGTATGAAGCTGGCTACAACATCATCCTTTGTCTCATGATTGCTGTTTTTTCTGCACTTCAACATTCTACCCAAAAATGAGTTATCTGATGGATTCACTTCTCTTTCTGCCTCCAGGTCAAATAGAACAGTGAACTTCACCATCATTTTTACGTCAATTTTCCCGGCATTCACCAACAAACGCATAAAGAGCAAGAAGTTGCAGCAAAAGATCTCCGCAGCATTGAAGCAGCAAATCAATATATTTACGTTCAATCCCAATGCAGTAACAGTCACAGGTAAAGATTGCGCATAATAGATTTAAACTGAGACAATTCAACACAATATAGAATTGCCGGGGCTATCAATGGATTTCATTGTTGAAAGCAGAAATCAGAGCTTCATGTTTATTCTCCTTCCATGTTCGCTTGATAGAAAATATCAAAATGCAACGTTCTGGTTTCAAAATGAAATGATCTCAAAAGCATGACAGAAATATGACGAAAAAGTGCACATCTCATTTATTTGAGCCAGCCAATGAAAAACTGACAACTCATAAATAAAATACAAAACACAAAATGTGGCCATCTGTAAGAAAGACGAGTATTTTTACCTGAAATTGTTACACTTAATAGAGATGCCCTTTAAATAAGCAACTGCTAATACGGGTCGTTTTGTTATTCAAGCTTTATCTGCAAAGCAAAAATGTTGTTCCAACGATAACTCAGTACTGTAGTACCCTGGTTGAAGAAATCGTAAAGTTGGAAGATCAATGCACTGTGCGTCTGAATGCCGTGACTTGTGACAGTACAACATTGACCCGAGCTCTGACCTCAGCAACACTGACGTAAATCTGTTGCCAACATTTGTCGCACGCTCTTCATTACGTCATCTAAAGATCGAAAGATCGGTTGAATGTAAACTGGAAAAAATATTAATACTTATTGGCAAGAACTCGGTAATGAAGTGGCCATTATCGTTTTTCAGACACGACGAGCAAATGCTTGCAGGGATGTTTGTGCCGTGTTCGTTTCGATCCTGCAAAATGCAAGAAAGGCAAACGCCTTCCGGAGCTTCTGCCTGATGCCTGTTGTGGTGGTTGTTATGGGAAGCCTTATGCCAGCTCTATTAAGGTATCGCTCGCTTTTTTGCTGATATTTTTTCATGTGATTTGTTTAATTTTTTCTCGTTCATTTTCACGTGAAATGTTGCGAAGTCATCAACCACTCCTTGCATTTTTTTACAAACTGCTTTCACCAGTGGGTCACGAAAGTGATTAATTATTTTCATACAGCACATTTTTTTCACTCAGAGTTCTCAATGCAGTATTACTCAAGCCTGGATTGAATAACTTCGAATCAAAACTGTGTCGAGCAAGTTTATTCTTCGCAGTTTGAAGCAGTTAAAACCATGACTCGACCAGGAACCGACCCCATTCTAACATCTTTAGTGCCATGCGCTCAATCCACTCTCCCACTAAGCGTGTTTGAAACAATCAAGCTTTAGTAGGTTTCTACATTTAAAGGTAAACGAACCGCATAGGCATGTACATCATGGAGACTAAAAGAAAAACAACGGACGTAATGTATTTTTGTTTTAATCCTATCCAAACAGAGCGGCATAATTAAACATGTCAATGAATCCAACGCGTAAATCCAAAGTAGATGTAAAAATTATCATGTAGCTTATCGATAAGGGAAAGAATCACTGCTGCTGCCTGAAAAACGTTTTAATTTTATATATCGTTCCAAGTCACCAGTGGATTTTTCAAATAAAACAACTTTGAGTTAAATTTTTAAGAGTTTATTTTTGTTTCTAAATAGGCCACAAGGATGTTCCATAGTTCTGCCGATTCACAATTTTTGATGAAATCGTGATTTGATGCTTCTTCCATGTGATGTTCACGCCCAGGGAATGCATTTGGATATTGCTTTGTTAGGCTGTGGTTGATGGAGATGCCAAACAAAAGATTGGCTAAGCCATAACATTGATATGGACCTTGTGTCTGAGACAAACACATAGATATAAATAAATAAGATAAATGCAATCCAAATGAGGACACTGAAAAAACACGTTTAGAAGAAAAACGGGAGAGAAGGAATTTTTTTGATTTTTGCTTCAACTTTCAACTTTTCAAGCATAATGAACAAAAAAAATCATCACTGGATCCAATTTTCAAATTACTTCCAAATTTTTAAAAATTCTACAATATGGAACCCTAGGCATATCTTTGCAAACGTACAATAAATCATCAAATTACACCCAAAATGCAATTTAAACATCATCGTTTTACAATTCAAATGGAGAGAAATCATTTGCAAGGATGTAGGTCTAGGGCCCAATTGATCCCCACTGTCGACGACTTGCTTCAAACAGTCTTGTTTGTGAATCAACAACGTTTTGTACGGAGTAAGCTGAAACTACAATATTTATCAACTGCCATTTACGCTTGGCCCAGCTTTTGCAATTTATTCTTTA
>JGI24158J21664_10007862_pt1 | contig 14166 bp, 1 predicted proteins | sample Ectturendosymbi3_FD_21664 | JGI IMG/M metagenome (IMG submission 21664) | reverse complement strand
TGAAAAGTGAAGTATGTATGGCAACATGGTTGAGGAAAATGTAATGTACCAACAGCTACAGAAAATTTGTAGGGGGGAAGTTTGTACAAAAAAGTTTTTCGGACAAATTTGGGAAAATCCGCGCAAAATATTCTTCACACCCCCAAAAAATTGTCTGCTCCTACACCTTTGTCAAGTTCTGAAGTAAACGGCAAAGTTCCAGTGAAACAATTATTAGACAAAGACATATTTTCTAGTTTTTACTAGTCGCAGCTTGTGTTCTGAGTTACTGATTTTAGTCTTGAGTTTAATTCAAATATTAATTGCTCGGTAATTGGCGTCAAGCAGCTTTCCAGTTTCAGTGAAAGCAATTATTTAGATGTGAGGTATTTTATAGTTTCTTAATTGCCTCAGCTTGTGCTTTAATTCATTAATTTTAATTTTGGTGTTGAGTTTGTTTGCTTTGTCTGCTCTTGCTTTCGCCTTTCAACGTTTCATCCGTAAGCAATGTTCCCTCTAAGGTGCGCAAATGCGCATTACCACCAGACCATTATGCGCAGTGTACTCTCATTCTCGCGCACTTGCAACATGTCAAATTTAACATCGCAAAGATATATCGTTGGCCCTTTTACCGCTAGAAACGCTTCATTATAGCAGGTTTTTTAAGGTGTTTTGGAGACCCGATTTGGGTCACTAGAATAGAAAATCGGGTCCATAGAATCAGAGAAATCGGGTCTCTGCAGGTCCATACCAGGTACCTCGCATTTTCCTTCAAAAAAATGTTATAGTTTTATGTCTACATAGTTGCGCAGTTGAATGCGCAATAAAACAAACATCTGCTCAGTGTAAAATTTTCTTAGAGGGAACACTGCCCATGAGCATTGCTAGCAGATTTTAGGACTGAGGATACGTAGTGTTACGTGAAATCGATTTCCTATAAAAAATGTTCCGATTGATTCACTCGTTTATCACCTTTGTGGAGACTAGTTACTCGTTTTTTAAAGTAAATTACAGCTGCGTATGGTGGTGCTTTAGTAAATGCGTACCTCTCTCGTGGAGAAGTGGACTGTGTTGAGTTTAAAACTGTTTGCTATCATGTCATTGATTGCGTAAACGTCTAGTTTAAGCTTTCGGCTCATTTTTTTCCTTGACAACCCTGAATTTTAACTGGTTGTTGGGCTTTTAAACGAAGTCTAAACAAGAATAAATTAGCATTTGAGTATATTGTTTTCGTGTAAAAAGTGTCAAATTTCGGTTAAAAATCTCAGAATTTCAGTTGATATCAATGAGAATCTGAATCACAAGATGTATTTTTAAACTTTATCCAGAGCAGCTATGTCCAACCCACGGCCCAGGCGAAGGTTTCATGCAATCCAGTTTAGGTTTTCGCTGTAGTAAAAGTATCCTACGTACTGACAACCTGTCTTCATTTTGATAATCTTGAATTTGACATTTTTGATGCAGGTGGTCCTCAGTGCCACTTTATCACATCTGTTACCATTGCAGTTAGGATTCGAACGCTTTCAGAACATTAGCTTTAGCTAAATGTAGTTTGCTAAGATCAAAGTAAATCATTTGATGTGCGGCCTTCATGAATATGTCATTCAATGTGCGGCCATGGTTAAGACAGTCAGATAACTTTTCGCTCATTAAGCTATTTGGGTTGGACATTACTGGTCTAGAGGTAGGGGCGTAACAAATGGGGGCTATGGCGAACAGTGCCCTGAGCACTGAAACACAGGGGGGTGCCGAAAAGTCCCAACAATGTCACAATTTTTTTGAAATGCAGTACATTTGCTCCCGAAAGACCAAATGTTCGCACATGGGAGTGCCAAACTTGTTTCATGCCCCAGGCACAATCTAACCTTGGTTCGCCCCTATCTAGAGGACGCTTTGCCTTTCGTACAAAGTACCTCAAATCGGAAAACTAGAACACTAGATAATGCACGCAGTGCTCAGCAGAATTTGTCAAATTTCCATTTGTAGAGATGGACTGGAAGTTACTATTCTACCTCATATTTCTATACAGGTTCTTTCGTTGGAGCTTATTCGGTAAACATTTAAGTAAATCTAAAACATCAGTGAACGGTAGTGCCAGGCGGCAAGAGTAAATCCCTGTAAGCCGTGAACGGTGGGCCTGCTTGTTTAAAAAAACGTTTGTACGTAAGAGGCGCAAAGCAGTTTAAAGAAAGCAATTTAAGCTATTGGTAGCGGTGACGTCATGGTGGCTCGCTATAGTCCTTGCAACCATGGGCGCAATTTGGTGGGGCACACAGGGGACATGTCCCCACTTTTTTACTGGGGGGGATATAATATGCCATGTCCCCCCCACATTTTTCTCTTAGGATTTGTATTTGGGGAGGTTTCAAAACTAAATGTGGCGTTTGTCACGTTTTGTGTGAACTTTTTTTCATGTTAGATGTTACACATAGCCATGTTGATGTTGAAATAGCGCTTGGTGTGGTATCACTGATTCTGATATTTTTATAAATTTTTACTTCAAAAATGACTTTAGCATTTTGCAAGTTTCTAGAGGTTGCAAAGATTGTTAACTGCCTCTGCCAGACTTATCCAGGGTGGTTTACTGTAACAAGGGTCACTGTCTTGAAACAGTGACGTTAACAGTTGCACACGAGAGAAACCACAGTACAGCCGTGATTTGCTTCGTGCAACTACGTTGGCTAGCTGGCTTTAGTGTAACGCATGTTGTTACGTATTCAGAAACAGACAGCGTAAAATTTATAGATGCAAATGTGTAATATAAGAAAGTTACATTTTCAGGCAAACCTCTGTGAAGTTTTTGCCGAAGACAAACAGCGCTATTGTGGAGACTTAGTTTTAGGATGGGTAGTTTTGCAAAAGACTGTCTTCAACCATTAGTAAATAGAATTTCTATCAAAACTTTAGAGAAGTATTGACCTAGCTATATGTCCTATAGCTCAAAACTTAATGACTTGACCAGGAATTAAAGATAGCTTGTGCATTTAGCCTTATTTCTTGAATGTCACGACAAGGGTGACCAACAAATTTAAATGATGTTTATACCCACAGTGCAGCAATGTTTTCATCCAAGTGTGAAACATTTGCTTGCAGGTAGCGTACGCGTGGGTAGCAGATCTATTTTCAAAGTTGGGGGGCACAAATGCACGTCAAAAAAACTAGAAGAATTTTGTGATTTGAATTGGCAACTGTGTCGTCACAAGCACTGAAATATGACGTCATTAACTTTTGTCAACATGTTTAAGCAATTTTATTCAAAATTTGACAAGCCCTCAACGACCCCTATTTGCACAAGACCCTATTTGTCATGCACTATACTGACTTGAGCACATAAATGTAACTAGTTGTTCTTAGTCTTACACAAACACACTTTACTTTAACAATGCACCCAATACGAATTGTGTTACTTAAAATTATTTAGGCAAAATTCGAAATTTAAAAGTGGGCGGGCCAGGCCCTCCCAGAAAAAGGTGGGGGAGCCTAGACCCATGCAGCCCCCAAGGTTCCGCCACCTATGAGCCTACATAACACCTAGTTTTGCTGGACATTCTTTTCATGTTATTTCAGGTGAAACGTGATACTATTTGCCAATTCACCGTTGTTCATTTTGATTTCTGTTTAATCTCATATTTTCGTGTCGTTATGCATGTATAACTCTGGAATAAAACTTCTGACATTAATTTCGCCTATTAAAATTTGATGTTAAACCTGAAAAATTTCGTTGTGAAAAGACTGAGCTGAACAATGATTATGCATACAATATGTCAAAGATATTTTTTCAGGGGGGCGAAGCCCACCCCTTAGTTGCGGGGCTGGTCACCAGATGATTAGTTATGCAGAAATCACACGGTAGGATAGGCTGGTATCTGGGTATGTATTCAGAAAGACTTCTGGTTCGTTTTCTTTTGGATATCTTGAAATCTTCGCTAGTCGGCTTTGATAATTCTGCTTGGGAGTTTGATTGATGTTGGGAAAAGCTATTACACAAACGATGTTTGGACAATCGAAAGGGTACCCAACAGCATGCAGGGGCTGACAAGGGGGGATTGAAAAAATACATCCTCCACCCATCGGCAGTAAAAATAAATTTTAAATCATTTTGTGAAGTAGGCTACGCTAATTTTGGCCAAACATTTTTTGCTACTGTAAGAGGATATCAATGGAGATTTGGCTAGGAGTGGCGCTGCATGCATGATGCCCAGTAGTTAAAGATTTGTAGCATTTTTAAAGAGCGGAAATGTGCAAGAAAAATATGTGCGTACCATACCTTGCAATATATATGTCGTATCCTTGCAATTTATCGTCTTTTTAACGTTAATCAACTTAAGCAAGACATCAAATTACGCTGTAACCCACACTTCTTATAAAATGCATGAAAATCGATCTACTTAAGACTGATTGCACGAGCGACCAATGCGATTCACAGTCATGTGCACTCCAACTGAGAGCTCTGATAAAGCCCAATTGATGTGTTCTACTATATTGCTGTGCTCGTTTGTGTCATAGTCTGATAGTAGTGCAACCAAGCTGAACTACAGTACCATGTCCAACAACAAAATTATGTTTATTAATTTCTAAATCAGTTGTAGCAGTAAAGCAAAGCGTGATTACTATTGCTTTGAAAACACTTCAAGAAACAGGATTGGGAATCTGTATTTACAAAACTTCACTTCCGCACTGGCCCGATGGCTATATTGGTTTTACATCAAGCTGCCCACCCCCACATTTTACAATAAAATTGCGCCCATGCTTGCGACACATGCTCATGTATCTTATCTTAGTTTTGAATATTCAAAAACTTCAGAGTTATATAAACATCTTGGGGTTCATACATAATGAACTCATTGATAGTTTAGCGCAGGTGTGAGCAATTAATTTGACGCGTGAGCCACTTTGAGAAGGCCACGTTTAGCGGAGGGCTGTACCTTCTTATGGAAATAAATTAGCCTCAGTACTAACATTTACTGTGATAACTTGGAGGAAATTTCGGATTTGAAGATTTTTCCTGAGTGCTTCCACGGGCTACTGAAAACGCTGTGGCGGGCCACGTTTGGATCGCGGGCCGCTATTTGCCCACCCCTGATTTAGCGTATAGTTTCGTGTGCTGTAGTTATACCGAAACCTACTTGCAAAGGCTGTGAAAGTAGAGGTTACGGAATAACCATGAATTGTGTAAAGCAGAATGCCTTGGCTTCACAACTCTGAATCAATAAACGTCATTACGTAGCAAGTATGGCGCAAAACGAATTTTTCGAAACGTTACAGAGATAAACAACTGTCAGTGGTTTTAGAGAGAGAGGGAGATGACCAATACAACTACAGGCTAAATGCAATCGTACCAATATTAAGCAACTGAGCGTGAGCAGTAACAACATCGTATTTTCGTTTTCAGGAATAAATGGAAAGTGAGGCTGAATATGCTAAAAAACTAAGACAGATTTGTGACGGAAATGGAAAAGAAACTAAACCGGAGTTGTCAGCAGAGTTCTTACATAAAATTGGTCAAATTTACAGAGGTAAAAGTCCTGATAAACTTTCTCTCATTCAAAGCGCTGCGTTACTCAATGCAGCTATTTTGAGGAAGCCTGCCAATGTCTTGGAAGTTGAAAATGATTTGGGTGAACTTTGTTCGCATGTGCTTCAGTTAGCTCAAGCAAACGACAAAAAAGCCGATTTGATCAAGCAAGCAAGATGTATCAAACAAGACGTGTTGAAATTAAGAGAAATGGTTGACAAAACTCTGGCAGAAATCGATAAGATGCCAGAACTTTCCTTGCAAAATCGTAGTCAAGAAAAAAAAAGAATTGATATTGTTGAAAACCTGCAAAGCAGTGTTAGTGAAAGTTACTCGAACATAATGCGTGAAATAATGGATTATTGTATTTCAGTGAAAGGCAGCGTTCCATGTGATTACGCTCTTGTCGGAATGGGGTCTATGGCCCGGAACGAAATAACTCCCTATTCTGATTTTGAAAATGTAATTGTTTTGGAAAATTCCGTGGTTTCGCTAAGTGAAAAGAAGCAAGAAGAAATTAAAAACTATTTTAGATGGGTTGCGGTGCTGTTTCAAATAGTTTTAGTAAACTTTGGCGAAACAATTTTACGATTTGTTGCTATACCGTGCTTAAACAATCCGTACGACTCATCCCAGAATTGGTTTTATGATGCATTCACCCCTTGCGGAATTTCTCCTGATGGGTTTGCTCCGCATGCTTGCAAAAATCCTTTGGGAAGACAGCAAGAGACGCCTTTAAAACAATGGACTACAGAGTTGATAAAACCTGTATCGGAAATGCTGAATTATTTGGATGTAGAGCAAGATTTGAAAAATGGGTACCACCTTGCTGACATTTTAACGAAAACGTGCTACGTATCAGGCAGCTTGAAACTATATGAAAGTTTCCACGATGGGGTTATGTGCAAAATGAGCCAGCGTCCTATCGCCCTAAAGCCAATGGAAGAAATTAAAAAAGATATTGATAATTTCAATCCTTTAGACTGTCTTTCTCGAGTTAAAAGTAGAACAAAGTTTGACATTAAAAGAGTCATTTACAGAAGTACAACACTCTTTGTTGCTGCGTTGGGAAGAGCTAACAATCTTAAGAGCCAAACGTCGTATGACATAGCGCGCGAACTTGCCGAAAAGAAAGTGATAACTCAAAAATTTAAGCAGCGAGTGCTGCATGCAATTGCCATTGCATGTGAAATAAGATTACGTGTTTACTCTGCTAGCCGGAGTCAAGCTGACTTTGTTCACAGTTTGGTTGACGACGTGAGTGAGGAAGATGACATATCACTCGCTCTCGTTCAAATGATGGGTCCTGAAACAAGCGTAATGTATTTTCAAACAGCAATGAAGCTACAGAGGAAAGTCGGAAATATTGCTGGAGCACAACCATCTTCCTTAAAAGACAGCCCTGTGCTTGACAAGCTTTTGATATGTTTTTGGTTAGAACTTTTTAAAACTGCTCTCTTTGAAGCGAAACGTTTCTTATCATCTGAAATCAAGGATGAAAGATTGTTTAACGTTGTTGTTGAAGTGTGTCTTATGATAGGATGGTCCTATTTTGATAAAAAACATTTTAACAACGCCTATGCATGCTTCAGATTAGCAAGAGGTTCCTTTGAAAATACTAAAACCCCACTCTCTGATGACGATAAAGCTCATTACTTGGAGGCCAGTGGCAGATGTCTTCAAGAATTGTCAAAAAACAGTGAGGCATTAGAACACTACAAAGATGCATTAGCCATCAGAAAAATGATTTCGAAAGGCTACTGTAAAGATCCGGATGTTGCGATGTGTAACTTATACGTTGGCTGCGTCAGCTACAAACTCGAAGAATTTTCTGAAGCGGAATACAGCTGTAAGCAAGCTATGGCATTTCTATCTACATGCGAAGACAAACAGTTTCAGAGCGACAAAGCGCTATGTAACAGAATTCTGGGCGCAAGTTTAACTGCAAAGGAAAATTGTTCTGAAGCTCTGAAACATTTAAACGAAGCGCTTCGCATTCGAAAGAAAATAAGTGAAGACTCTTCTGTGGATGAGGAAATTGCATCGTGTTACACTTTGAAAGGTCAGTGTTATTTCATTCTCAAAAATCACGATGAAGCACTGAAACATTTGAAACACGGTAGCTCTATACTAGAACGAAATTCGAATCAACGTAGCATGGGCTTGCTGATTTTTGGCAAACATCAACTCGGTCTTTCCTTGGTGGAACTCGGAAAATATGACGATGCACTTCTGCAGTTTAAATCAGAACTGAGTCTTCGCCTCGAATGCGGCGGGAATGGTAACTCAGACGCACAAGTCGCGTTCTGTTACTATGACATTGGTGTCTCTCTTTTCAATTTGAAAGAACACGACAAAGCACTGAAAACTTTCGAACATGCAAATCAGATATGGAAGTCTACTGACAAGGACGGCTCTTATTTTAAGGAAATAACCGCCTGCAACAGTTGGATCGCGGATGCTTTGTTTGAACTTGGCAAATATGAAGATAGTTTGACCATGTCAAAGTCACTGCTTGCTCAAACAGAAAATTCAAATAAGCACGTTTATGGACCTCGTGCGGAATGTAACTTTAAAATTGCGAGGTGCTACTTGAAAACAAAAGATTATCAAACAGCTTTTGAATTTTTTGACGTATCGTTTTCTTTGTGGCGAGACAGCAAGAAAGAGTCCAACTTAATTTTAGCAGCTGAAAGTAAACGGCTGGCAATCGAATGCTTGTACCATCTTAATCAACACGTCGCTGCGTTAAACGAATGCGAGAAAGAATGGTCTATCAGGCACGAGATTGTTCAAGACATAAATTCTGATCCCGGTTTTGCAAAATTATGTCTAAACAAGGGGTGCTTGCTGTACAAACTGGGGAACTGTGAGTCTGCACTTTATTTTCTTCAATTAGCTCAGGGTATTTGGAAATCTGTGGATTGCAGTATTGACGTAGACAAGGCTGTTTGTGAGCGCTTCATTGCTGACTGCGCATATGACCTTAACCTCTTCGACAACGCACTGAACAGTTTCAAAACTGAACTGCAATTACTCAAAAAATCATCGCTCGACGTGGAAGAACAAGATGCTTCGTTTGCGTGGTGTTGGTTCAAGATCGGAAAATGCCATGCTCGAAGTGGAACATTCGCGGAAGCCGTGGCATGTCTTGAAAAAGCGAAGGAAACGTGGCTTGTAACTGAGAGAGAAGAAAATTACAACAACGCAGCAAATGCGTGTGTATGGATTAGTGACTGCTTTTTCGAACTCAAGCTCTTCAAAGACTCTCTGTGGCAGCTTGAAGAGGAACTCAATATCCGGAATCGTACTTCTCACTGCGATGAAACTCTTGATTTGAAAATGAGATGCTACGCCAGAATGGGGTCATGTTACATCGAATTGGGGGATTTTGTAAATGCAAACGCTTGCTTTGAGAAATGCAATCAGAAAATTGCCGAAGACGTGTAGGAAATGGTTTGGGGCTTTAGGCGATTTTTGTACGTTAAAGATGAGTGCAACCCATAAAATCTATTCGTTGGGATGCACAAAGATATACTGTAGAATAAGACAAATGGTTTTCATCTGCTTCCAACGAAACATCTGGTTTCAGCTCACATTCGCCTGATCCTGTTCGGATTCCAGTAACTTTTAGAAAGAAAATTTTTTAACATTCACTTTGACTTTCGCGTATGGTTTATTACATTTTATATTACTTTCTGGTGCAAATTGCTCTCAAAAACTTACATTTACGATGGATCCCAAAAAGAACAGTGTAATATTTTTGAACAAAATATACTGAACAGATTGTTTTCAGAGGTGGAAAAATATCCTTGATTCTGGGGCAATATGCTAAGTGAAGTATTTTGACGTACAGTAATACGATTTTGTTGGACTACCCTCCGTTTGCTACAATGATGAAATCACTGCACGAAACTAACTGTTCATGAGATATTTCAGGTAGCCGGTAAATATGAAACCTATTAGCTAACCTCACTGAGCAACGTAATCGCATTCCGTTCAACATTTTCAGCCCAACCGCAGTCGGAATGTTTTGAACTCGTTCATAATTGTGTGCAGGATTTTTTAAAGTTTGCCTTTGCTGATCGTGAAATCGTTTAGAGAGACCGCAACTATTGTACCTGAGTACGGAGAAGGTCGTAAAACAAGGTTTTAGTGTATTTTGATGGTGGTAGTAAAGCGAGTTCATATTGTATCTTGAGAGACCTTTGGAAAAATTTGCGAGACCATTTCGGTTTTCGCATTGCATACCAATGTTTGTGGCCAAATCCAGCTCTGAAACACACATCCTTCCAACACACTGCGAGCAGCTACTAACAGTTATGAAATAATATTGTAAACTATTAATTAATTGTCCGTGATCGGGAACATTAGCGTTTGCCGCATGAAATGGTCATGTACGAAATGTTTTGTGTTGAATCCCAACGATTGCGTGTGGTTTTCATGTCAAGCAAATCTTAGAAATTTTCACTCAACACCCTGCTGTTGAGTCTCACCGGGTATCCGACACCTTTCGACAGTTTTCGTTTTTCTTATGCGAAGTTTCTGCCCGTTGGTGCGTGGATTGTGACGTTGCTAATGAGTTCATCTTCCCTGTTTTCTTCACTGTTATTTACTCGTGCGTGCTTAGTTCTTGCTGACTAGAATCAATCAAGAACTGCTAGGTGCGTGTGCCTACTTGCGCAAAGAAATGCATGCTATAAACTTTTTCGTGTTATCTATCGCTGTGGTTGGCAAGTTATGGCCACAAACGACAAATTAATTATCATTTTTGGCCATAACTTGCCAACCACAGACGCTAGAAGGCCGATTAAAGGCTGAAAGATGCGGATTTTCACCTAGTTTATTAATCTTTTGAACTAGCTTCTCAGGCCCTGATAACGTCATCCGAAAATCCCTTGACCCCACCCACTCATGACATCAGCCCAAAAAACTCCAAACCCGAAAGTTCCCGGATTTCTTAAACTTGAACCCGGGAGACTTTTTCATTCTATAGAGAGTTTGAACAGCTCTCCATCTCTATCAGTTGGAAAGTTATGACTGGACAAAGTCAAAGCCACTACAGAGGTTTTGCGGTCCTTTTAAATAATGGCATATATATTAAGTTTTAAATAATGGCATATTTTGTTGTGCGCATCGATACATGGCTTATCAAAACATAGATCAGGGGCGCGCAGAGGGTGGAACAGCTTAACGGCCTTGGGCAGTGGCATAGGAGAAAATATTTGTCAAAAATACGGGCAAAATTCCTGAAAATTTGGGCAAAATCCCTGAAAATCCGGGCAAAACGCTGGCGACCAGCGTTGTTCGACTTCCAAAATTGGCCCCCAACGGCTTAGTGAAGACCTTTTCTTGGAGCTCATACCAAAAAAACGTCTTCGTGGGAGAAAATTTGTAGGCAAAAGTCGCACAACAACTTTTCGGGCAAGTTTGGGGAAATTCGGGTAAAAATCCTTCGCATCCCTAAAAATTTGCTTGCTCGGCCATCTATATGGCTTTGGGCATCCAAAGCAGGGGTGCATCCAAGAAGTGAAATTACATTTCATTAAAATGCTGTAACTAGATGCTTCTTCGTATTGTAAAGCTGGGAACCACTATACTACATGGATTCGATGAGAGCTTTCCTGGGGGAGGCATGATAGAAAAATATATGCTAAGTGACCCGAGAAAAAGATGAAGCAATGCCATCATCGCTATATTAACAGGGTTGCGGAGTCGGAGGTAAAATATCCGACTCCGGCTTTCCAAAATTTCCTACTCCGACCTCTCCAAAATTTCTGACTCCCGACTCCTTAACATAAAGGGAATGAAATTTGACTGTTAAAATCAGCGCAAATCGTGGTACACAGCAAGAAACCTCTGATTCAATAAAAGTTTCAAAAGAAATTGTACCATTTCAACAGGAATTCCCAATTTAGGAGTGTGATGTAAAAAATTATCTAAATTGGCATCCGGAGTCGGACAAAAAAATCCGACTCCACCCAAAAACTTACGACTCCGCAACCCTGTACATTAAGGCCTTAAACCTTACCTCTATTCCTCCCTTTGTAGGCTGAACAATACCTGCTAACCTATTGTTAAATCTGCGGCTTGTACTCTTCGAAATATCTCTTGATTCTCTCTAGAGCCGTGTTCTTAAACTGGGGACGTGCAAGGTTCGCAAGGGGGTCGTGAGTATGGCAGTGACATATTGTTGAAAAGTATTAAATGCATTGTTTTTTTCAGTCGCAATTTTATTATTTCACTACAAACGCCACAATCATTACAAAGCTGACAGCACAGTGAACAACAACCGAGACATCTTAAACTTTCGTGTTCTGTATTTACCATGGGCGCAATTTGGTGGGGGACACGGGGGACGTGTCCCCCCACTTTTTCAGGTGGGGGGATATAATATGCCATGCCCCCCCACTTTTTCTCTTCAGGTTTTGTATTTGGAGAAGTTCCAAAAATAAAAGTGATGTTTTCCACGTTTTGTGTGAAGTGCTTTTCATGTTAGATGTTACGCATAGCCAAGTTCATGTTGAAACAGAGTTTGGTGTGGTGTCACTAGATNCTGTAGTTTGTCAATTTTAGCTTCACTAAAATGCTATTTAGCATTTTTCAAGTTTCTAGAGACCGCGAAAAATGGTTTACTGCTTCTCTCCGACATTTTACCCTGTGTAGTATACTGTTAGAAAGGTTATTTTCTTGTAAAAGTGAAAGTATTACAGCCACGCATGTGAGAGACCACAGTACAGCATGGATTTGGTTCGCGTAGAAATGTAATGTGTTTTGCTGTAACGTTGGTTGTCACATATTCAGAAACAGATAGCGTAAAATTTAATCATGGTAGTGTACATCGGCATGCCATATTTTTGTGATTGAAACTCGAGACACTTCAAAACAACGAGCCTTAGAAGGAAATCAAACAGGTTCCAGTACGAAATAAATCTTTTCAATAACCTATAATTGCAAAAAGAACACCCCCTCCTATTAGCCAACTTTACTGAACTAGCCATTTCGCTAACAATCAACCCTTCACTGGACCAGTCACCCACTACAATGAAGTATCAATTACCTTTACATCTAAAACAACGAAACAAGATCACGCATCCTTCAGCAAGTTGGTTAAACGGACTAATCATAGCATGCTAATATTCGTGTAGGGCTATGCTGACTGACTGAATGCCTAACCAGGCCTTGTTGTTTGACTAACCGGGTCTGTCCCCGTTAAAACAGGAGGTCTGGTAAACCTAAATGTATATAATGTTAGAACGTTACATTTTCAGGCAAATATCTGCAAAGCTTTTGCCGAAGACAAAAGCAGCACTATTGTGGAGACTTAGTTTTAGGGGGCAGTTTTGCAAAAGCCTGTCTTCAACCATTAGTAAATAGGATTTCAATCAAAACGTTGGAGAACTATTTACCTAGCTGTATATTGACCTATAATTCAAAACATAAGGACTTGACTAGGAATTACAAATAAAATATACATTTATCCTCACTTCTTGTAATGACGCGACAATGGTGACCAGCAAAACATATTTTTTCGTGACTTACACTTTGTGATTGTGCCGAATGCAATGGTTCGCAAGTCATCTGATTTACTTGAGTTTTTAACCAAAAACATAATGCAGCATTATTTTCATCCAAGTGCGAAACTTTTGCTTTACAGGCAGGCGCTTAGCCAAGTGGGCATTCGGGAGCAGTGCTCCTCAATTTTATTGTGACCAGAAAATATTGTTTTAAACATATAGTAAAAACTAAAATCTTGTCCCCGTAAAAATGTATTTCCCACCAAAACTTAATGCCTGATCACATCTAGTTTTGCTGGACATTCTTTTCGTGTTCATCAGGTGAAACTTGTGCATTTTTACCAATTCACCGTTGTGCGTTTTTATTTCTGTTTAATCTCAAATCTATTTTCGTGTCGTTATGCAAGTAGAACTCTTAGAATTAAACTTTTGACGTGAATTTCATCCATTAAAATCTGATGTTCAACCTGAAAAATTCATTATGGAAAAACTGAGCTAAGTTGCATCACATAAAAAGGTCTGAACTTTGCACTGTTTGGATTATGCAGAAAAAAAACTTACCAGCCTGTTTGAACAGACTGTTTTGAAAAAAACTTCGAAAAACCAACTTCATTTTATTTGGCGTCTCAAAAAAATCTGTTGACACTCACCCACCACTTTTGAATATGTGTTTTCATAACAAAAGTGCTTGAAAAGCGATTGTAAGAAATCCTTAGAAAAGTATACTCCCAACCATGGGCATCCGCAGAAATTTTTCCAGGGGGGGCAAAGCCGACATTTTGTTTATATACCTCAGGTTGCTAATGCTGGCGATCAGGTCTGCAACCAGGCGGGAGGAAAGAAGCAGTTGCCCCCCCGAAATTTTCAAAATCTTGTTTAGTTGTTAGATACAATAACAAGTAAGTTACAATCATTTCCCCCCGAAAATAACCCAACAAGAGAGTATCAGCCGGTTGCGACTCTATATGACGATGCAACGTAAATGGACGTTAACAAAACGCTTTACGCTTTCTACAAAACACATAGGTGTAGGACAGGCCCGTAACTAAAGAGGACCAGGAGGGGCAAAGCCCCCTCTGAAATGCTTTTCGCCCCTTCCCTTGAAAAATGTGTTGGACATAGTTTGAAATTATTTGAGATAGTTTAAAAATTTTG
>JGI24158J21664_10007861_pt1 | contig 14167 bp, 8 predicted proteins | sample Ectturendosymbi3_FD_21664 | JGI IMG/M metagenome (IMG submission 21664) | reverse complement strand
AAACGGGTTTCGAGACACGTCTCGAGACAGAGACCAAGTCTCGAGACTCCATCACTGCCACTAGGCAAGAGTCAGAAAAAAGTAAAAGCTAAACCGGGTGTCATGTGTGTCTAATTGCGTATATTAGTTAAAAAACAAACACACCCCGAAAAACGCAAAAAAACAACAACCTACTGAAAATGAAATAAATGCTAAAATCAAAATGTGAGCTGAAGGGGACCCAGTTAGGACATCAACTCGCCAGAGGGAGAGATTCCCTCATTATTTACGCCACCGACTTTGTGGAGATAAGTTGCTTGAATACACATATGTGCTACTTTCAATCATAGAAAAGTGAAGGCGGATGCCATCAGGCTGATTACCCGAAAGCTTGGAGCAAATCTTGAGCTTCTGATTGCGGAACTATGAATATTTGCCAGTATGACTCGTTCTTGTCCATAAGCTTTTGTGACTTCACTGGACGCGCTTCAAGCACGTCCTACGTTGCAGATGATTTTTCACCAAATTGAGTTCAGAGTCGCAAAAATTTTTCCCAATCGGATTTTAAAGGTATTTGTTTGGGTAGTTTTAGGATTTCCAAATGCTATTGCAAATTATCTTTTCCACTTTTTCAACGTGTCCTGTTGGTTTTATTTTATGTTCTACTATTTTAGCGAATCAGTGTGATAATTTGATAGAGTATGACGTCAGATGATTTGTCGCTCTTTCTATCACCACAACCAAGTAAGTTGGATGTTGTTTTGAGAATCACTCATAATCTGCGCTGATATAGGGTTATCTGTATTTTTGCATTAGTTGTTGAAATTATTCAATTTCGCTTATGCAAAATTAGGATATTGTATGTGTTGCGATCGGGACTAAGCTTACATTTTAGGTTCTGCACCTCGCCATGTCACATGTGTCTGTGTGTCCATCCCCCAGTGTCCTGAAAAGGCTTGTGTCTCCTATGCTGTTATTTTTGCATTTTAAAATTATTTTCCAATTGTGGACAAATGCAGCAGGGTTTGCTCTTAATGCATTTAATTTTTCATCTGTATTTGAAAAAAGCTATTTACCCCAACACGTCCTTCGCGTACGTCCGAATAACAATTTTTCGCCTTCTTACTTCGGATTATTAGCCCACCACTAGTACAGTTAGACCTCGTTTGTCCGAATAACCGGAATCCCCACTATCTGCCAACAAAACTGCTAGGGACGGATTCTAATCAATGCATTTCACCCCTTCTCTGGGACCTAATACATACCACAAAATTGAAGTGTTTTATAGGATGTGAAAGGAATTTTTAGCTCTGAATAACCTGAACTATTTGTACCTGAATCATACTGCAGCATAGGCTCCTTGGCACATTTTTCTGGTCGTTATGTGTATGTCACATGACCAGGCTTAACACACGTCAATGTGACAAACTGGCACTATCACGCATGACTTATTTTCATGTCACAATTTATTGAAAATTCACAGAGCCTATAACAATGAGTAAATCCTTAATTTTTTGAAAACATGTTTTTGTTCATTTTATAAAACTGCATAAACACCGTGTGTTCAGTCCTAGAAACCACTACTAGAGAGAAATATGATTAATCAAACAATTTCCACTTTTTTGAATTTCACTTTTAAACCTTCGAAAGCAAAATTTTGAAATAGGCCTTAAATTTGTGAAAAGTAAGATTTTGATATAGGCCTAGTCAGATAATCATAAACACTTAGTTCTAACAAAATTACAGAAAAATTCTCTACAAAAACAACCAAGTACCCAGCACATCTTCCCAAGTAACCATGCATTAATTTTGCTAAACTATTCCCATCGGTTTTGGATCTTTAGAAATTCAACAAAATTATCTGTTTTCTTCAACCTTGCTTTTTTCCTAATGCAACTTCAAGAACTTGATTAATAGTAAAGCATTCATCACTGACAGAAAAGAACCATATTTTGCCACAGCAACAACAAAACATGTTAACACCTGTATTTGAAAAGAATCATTGCAATCATAAGAAGTTCGTCAAGCAGCATGAACACAATGGTTGAGTAGTTTTCAGATGTGGTGTCAAGTAGGCCTAATGGAAACAACAAAGCTTGAAGTCTAAATGAAGTGAAATTTTTATAAGGTTGAAGGGCTGATTAATATAATTTTTGTTGATTTTGTTTGAAGAATATAAAAAAAGTGCATCATGGGGTCCTTAGAAAAACTGTTGAAATTTAAATTGGTTGTACAGTAGAATTTGCCTAATTCGTCATCTCAAGGGATTAGAAAAAAGTGACAAATTAGGCGAACTGACGAATTATGCAAACAGGTGAAAACTCTATCATAGAAGCTCGTATACTTTATCATGTAACTTGTATACATAGTGCTCTTATTTGAGGTAAAATACAAGTTTATGACGTTATGGTTGAATACAACAATTAATTCCTCTGCTCTATCTGGACTCCATATAATCAAGCACCTTTTAAAGCTTTAATAAACTTTTCCGCGTTCTCTCAATGAGGAGTCGGGTCACGCTTTGAACCTCGTGCATAAATTCGATAAAGAAATTGCCAGGTGCAACAATTCTCAGATAATGACCCTTAATTTGTTTGAATTCCCATACGTACTAGCTGCTTAGACATCAAAAGCGAAGCTGCAAATGACAAATTAGACAACAAAACGTTTCTCAGGGATAGAAAGAGGTGACGAATTAAGCAAATTGACGAATTAGACGATGGCAAATTAGATGAACAGAAATGTACACAAAAGATAAGGATTCTGCCAGGACCGACGAAAAAGTGACGAATTAAGCGAATTAGACGAGTTCTACTGTAGTTTAGACTGCATATTGGACTAGTTGTTCTTTTAAATATCTTTGAAATCTTGTTCTTAATTTCTTTTGCCTGTTGTGTAAATCCACAAGGAGGGAGTGTCTAAATGACTGAATCCAGTTTTTTCTTGAACGACTAAAAACCTGTAAGAAGCAAGTTGCTAACCTCTGACATATCTGACCAATTCCTGCAAATCCTACTTGCATGTCAGAATAGAATAATTTATGTGGTGATTGATTTTTATAATCCTAACCATAAATCAGTGGTTCCCAAACTGGGGGTAATTTACTCTCTGGGGCTAATGTCTGATTCTTCGGAGTACTGCAGAACCTATTCTTCAGACTGCCGATGTATAGAAACAAGTATACTGGTTGTGTTCTTATTGCGACTCAAAATACTAAAGGGTAATAAGACAATCACTACCTTGATTTGGGTAACAGCTTGAACAAGATGGGGAACCACTGCCATAAATCTTAATGTTAAACAGCAACACAAAACCCCAAATCTAATTCTTTGTCTGGTTATTGAAAGTTTATAATAAAGCAGGCCTATGTAAGAAAAACCCCAAAAATATTGTGGAAACATGACAATCTTATGGCAGAGTATTTAAAAGTGTCTTCTGTATTATGAAAACCAATGCAACCAAGGTGTGATCTGAACCGACAACCCCTTGCGCAGCAGGAATAGTCACATCCCATTCGACTATGTACACAGTGGTAATGCTTCGAACTCAGTCTGTGGCACAAAATCGGATACAATTTACGAAGCTGAATTCTGTTATGTAGTCCTTCAAAAGTGAAATTTGGATATGGTTGTTTAGAATTAGACACTACCAATCCAAAAACAGTGTACATATTTGAACACACGTAATGTAACATATAATGCAGTGTCGGCAATACCTGGTGAAATCTGTCCTGCTTGCAAAATGGTTCAACGACGATAACTGCCATTCAAGCATCTCATAAGCAATTAACAAATTTGTTGCACTAATGCTTCAAGCAAAAAAAAACTAAATGCTTTGTCAGTCTTTTTGAATGACACAATGCTTACTCATCTCATGGTGCCATTGAGGCAGTGGCTATAGGTCTGACAGGGAACCTCCATTTCTTCAAAAACTATTCGTCCGCTGCCTGTCATGTGACGTTAACACACGATGAGTGTATGCTAGACTACACTATGCTTGCTAGTAACACGCTAAACCCGAAACCTAAAGTTTTCAATACTTCAAAAAGAGTAAACAAAAACTGGTCCCACCAAAAGTGTAACCTCGGTTACCAAAGCGAAAGCAGCAGTGGTAAGAGCTGAACTGACAACCACTCGCACAGCCGGCACCCGGCATAGACAATTCTCCTCAATTACATAAAGGGTGTTGCTAGTGTGATGAATGACGAACTCAGCTTTTTATTCACACTGTGTCACATGACAGGTGGTGGATGAATAACTTTTACAACATGAAAGTCTGGTGGTGGTCTTATACCCACTACCTTCGTTGAAGCTGGAAAAGTATTGAATTTGTAAGGCTCAGTCTGAAGGCACAGCTCTGTTGTATTTGCCAAAGTGTATGTTTGTTATTTAGGTGAAAAAGATTATTGCTAACTATGAACTTTTTAACCACTATATCATGCAATTTCAAATTAAGTTTACCAATGAATCAACTTGATCTGTGAAGAAAATAGGCTCAACATCCCACGCAATGCAAGTTGGATCTTCTGATTTAATATGACTTGAACATAGCATAAATGCATATTCATATGTTCTGTATATGTGACATATAATATTGATTATTTAAAGTATTTTAATATATTAGAGGAAACGTACCAATTACTATATGCAATTTTGTATGTAAAATGAAAGGTGCAGGAGTGTTTGCATGCAATAGCTTATAATTCTCAAACAGGTATGCTGCTGAAAATGCATACATGAAAATATGCATATGTTAAAAGTTTAATTGCAGTCCAGGCTTATGTAGCGTACCGTATTTACTCGATTGTAAGCCGCATGAGATAGATTTAAAAATTTAATGTAAGCCGCCCTTGGCTTACAATCGAGTGCCGCGGCTTACAATCGAGTAAATACGGTAAGTATCATTAAGAAAGTTCTTAGTTATACACCAGAAAAAGACATTATAAATACTTGTTTTTCATGAATTTATCTTGAGAGATTTTGTGTTATTTGATTCCTTCCCCATAACACCTTTTTGTTAATGAATTTTTTGGCAAACAAATTTTACACTTGTTTTAGGTAGACCAATCAGAATCTGCAAAATATGCAGTTAAATATGTTCATCCTAAAACAGTGTTTAAGATGTTGTGTGTGGTATTTACTGAACTTAAGAACGTGAGGTATGACAGTGCAGATATTATGCAACATACGAAAAATCAATGTTTGATTTAAATGATTAATGATTTTCTTTTTGGCAATGCACTGTATCTTTCCAAACCTATGTGCACTGCATAGTATTAAAATGTTACTTCTCAAAACAAGCACACAGTCAACTATATTACATTTCAACAACACTGCAATTTAAACTCAAATGCGATGATAACTCCTGGTCCCGAAATGTAATTAGTATTCTTGTTTGGCTGGGTTTATGATCTGGTATGAATACACTTGACACTTATAATTTGCAATCATAAATGACGTGCACTATTTCATGTCATGAGGAATAGTAGGTGTGTGCAGATTAGTTGTAATTTTTATCATATTGTAGCAAAAATCATGTCTTATAATTCTCGTTAATGGCTGCCAATTGTGGTATAAGTAGTTTGAGTAGTTTTGGTGCAAAGGTATTTGTCTCAATGCTGTTGTGAACGAACAGCAAAAATTACACTGAGATGAAGAATCTCAAATCTTAGTAAAATATGAACCTAGTGCTTAAGGAAATTAGATCATGTATTTGTTTTACCTTAGGTCTAATATATCTGCGTACATTTCTACAAAGAAATACATGAAAGTTTACTCACTGCAAAGTGTTAGTTGATCTAATTCAATTGATGTTTTATCAATATAATGTAGTACTTTCATTATTGTGTGTGTAGCTAATCTAAATACATAAGCACTGCTATGTCTACAAGCCACTACATACGATACTGATTTTATAATGGACATGCAAGTTGGTAGTGTAATAGATGATAAAATGCTGTTATCAGCATGTGCATTGGTCTTTGTGCATGATCACATGTTGTCTTGTTAATTACACTGCAAGCACAACATCACACAAATACTGTGCTTTTAGAAGAGCTCCTAGTGTCATAAAAAGTTATTTTCGTACTATTCTAACCATTTCTAAGTAAGTTTGCAGTTTTCCCATCTTGTTGCATCAACACCCAACTTAATATATAAACTTGTGTACGTACTGAAAACAAGGAAGACATGCACATAAGTTAATTTTGTACATAAAATTGAATTCTGAAATACTAATACTAGTATCAACAGTTATAGAAGACCACTGTGCGAAAGAGGTAATTAGAAAATGATGAATGATATAGCTTCTGTTTGCAGGTTAAGCTGCAAGTTATACAGTTAAAATGTTAATACAAAGTTGTGTTGTGTAGGTAAAATTTGTTCATGCCCCAGCTCATTAAATGTAAAGTTCTGTTTTTCATTTGGAAATGCAGATAGCATATGAATGCTGCTGGTAACAAACTGTATCTCAAATCAGTAACTTTGCCTTAAGGTGGATGTTATCGAAGTCATTTTTATCATGCACAAACTGAATAATCTTTGAACTGCTTGTCCTAATAAGCTTGAGACACCTATATCTCTCCTTCGTGGTTGATATCACAAGCCTTATTTTAAGCCTGTACATAGGTAATAAGCGTGTTAAGCATTATGTTCTAACAACTTCTTTATCCTTGCACTCTGACTACACAATCCACAGATGTTCGTAGTATGGTAATAATGTAAAATAAACAATACTAATATAAAGTTTTTTGAAGTTACAATTAAATGTGAAGACCCCACTCACCATCTTACTTTGGCATCTTGTTTGGAATAAAATGCAGTATTTACTGTACAGTTTGCAGTTGTGTCGTAGTGAAATGTCTTCATGAAGAAATCTTGCATTCCACAGCTGTGATTGCTTTGCATCGTCAACCACGCTAGTATTGTTGCATTATCAAAAAAAACTTAGTGTATCGTTCTGTGTGTTAATGTCATTGATTTTGCAACTTGTGTATTCTTAATTAATGTGTGAAATCAGTCTTGTTTGTTTTTATGTTCTTTAAGTTCCTAGTTGATCACCACTTTAAGTTTTGGTCTTTCAGTTGCATTGTGGCAGTTATAAATAGTTGTGTTTAAGTAATATTGAGCTCCTAAAGGTGAAATAATCTGTTAGTTGTATGCCTGTATCGTTCCAGTATATCTGAAAAAAAAAACAAATAATTTTTGAAGAATTTACTGTAGTTCTTCCCTTGCCAAATTTAAGAATTCAAATTGCATACTTTTATTTCAGTTTTGGCTGGAAATAGGTAACTGTGGCAGAGACTGAAAGTGTACTTCTTTGCCATGCCAAATACACAATTTTTATCAATTCCTCTGCGCGTTAACTAGTCAAGGCTGTTTGCATTAACAATGCTTCTTTGAAAATGAATCTGAGCAGACAAAACAATGCTTGCTTTGCATTGGTGAAATGTCATTCCAATTTTTTTTTATTAGTGTAACTGTGTATCATATAATGCAGCTACTGCAACCATTGAGCAAATTGATCTTTAGCAAAAAGTGTGCGTTGATGAATGTCTTCTAGTGGATTCTGTTGCATTACCGTATGTGCCACATAAGATGCTCTTCGCTAAATATTTATTCCTTTCATAATATTCTGAACATTCCTATTTATTCCTTTCATAACACTTGAACATTCCTACACAGTGACACTAGTTTTTATTTACAAGATCGCAATTACCTCAATGCATTGCTTTTGAAACAAGTTCTTGTGAAACAAAGCCAGATTAAAGCTAAAAGAACTCATCAAACTTTATAGTAGATAAGGTTTGTACACAAGAAAATGCCTTGCTTTCAATCTTAAAATAAAATATATGTGCTGCAAATAGATGAATTTGAATACCTTTTTTCTCGATATCATCCTGTCTAAGCATTTCATTGCATCAGAACAAACCTACAGCTTGGAAAAAAAATAATAAGCATTCTGCTATTATCGGTTTCCAGCCCATTCCAGATGCGTCTCGAAACAAATGTCTTTCAATGCGAAACATCGTTAGTTCTTTTCTGCACGAGCAAATCCAAGTAATTTCCTTCATTCTCTTGCAGTATGGCGGACAGTGCACCAGCCGGTGGATCAGGATCTCGTGGAGGTTTCAGAGGAGGCTTCGGAGGCCGTGGGCGTGGCAGGGGGCGCGGCCGCGGTCGAGGACGCGGCAGAGGTCGCGGAAAAGATGACGAAAAGACGGTAAGGTGTTTTTCGTGTCTGACTCGAAAGATTTAGGCTGCATTCTGTTGTTGGATGATCACACACACTACTGTTCGCAGTGGACGCCTGTGACCAAGCTCGGCCGATTGGTTAAAGATGGAAAGATCAAGTCGTTGGAGGAAATCTACCTCTTCTCTTTGCCAATCAAGGAATGCGAAATCATTGACTTCTTCATCGGCTCGTCGTTGAAAGACGAAGTGTTGAAGATCATGCCTGTGCAGAAGCAGACACGTGCTGGTCAAAGAACACGTTTCAAGGTTGGCTTGGAGTGATGCTTCGAATAGGAGGACGTGTCAAGCGAAACGCTTGTCTCTGTTTAGGTTCCTGGCAAGGTGCAGGGAAAGAGCATCTTCCCGCGCCACTGATCATGCGTTGCCTGCACTGCCCTGACTAATATGGTTGCGTACTGTTTGACAGTTGATCTTTAAATTGTGTTATCCCATCGTTTCTTCATTTGTTCAAGGGAACCGCAGTGATTGTTACAACGTCAGTGGCTTGTTGTCTTCCATTAATATAGTACCTGGCAATTGCTCTTAGCCGATATAATTAATAGGAGTGCCTCACCCAAGGGTAGAGCATGTAACAAATGTGTCGCATCCTGATTTCGGAAACTGCGCCTTAAAGGAAGATTAACGTAACCGGGTGTTTCGTCAAACTCAGCAATGAACGTGGTACCAGGTATTGAAGCTCTGCTAGCCCTTACCTACCAACAACTTTATATTTTTCACACCAGTTTCTCTCTCAGACTTCAATTACCCTTAATACTGGGCTTTTTTCGCTGAAACATTTCGGTCATTTGTCTCACAGTTGTATTAAAACTCGCCGTAGCAGTGATTTTTAGCCTACATTTTCAGACATTTTGACTGAAATGACTTAATTTTTTCGGTCATTTCAAAAACATTTCGTTCTATGACCAAAAAAAACAGCCTTAATAATGCAAATGCTTAACAAAGGTGAACGCACACCTCAGGTTGGGAACCCCTTATATAGACGTAAAAGCACATATTTCCTGAGGGATCATTTTATGCGCAACTGTTCGTTTTTTAGCTTTAGTTTTAACGCTGAAAGTGTCTCAATCTTACGTCACGACATTTCAGGCTTTTGTTGCTGTCGGCGACCACGCTGGACATGTTGGCCTCGGCGTCAAGTGCTCGAAGGAGGTGGCCACCGCGATCAGGGGTGCCATAACTCTGGCCAAGCTCTCGGTCATCCCCATCAGACGTGGCTACTGGGGTAACAAGATCGGAAAGCCCCACACTGTGCCCTGCAAGGTACAGATGTTCTAGCGGAGGAAGAATTGCTGATAAGCTTGACCTTTTAACATAGCTCAGGCATCCGCAAATAGTGGATCGCGACCAGACCTTACTCTCTGGGTTGCGAAATAATTTACGTTTACAATTTAAATTTGCCATTCTCATTAGACAGAATAAATCATTGACTGCTTTATGTGCTAAGTTTCATACAATTTTATGCAAGAAAATTACTACTGTCAATAGTTGTCATAAAATTGGTATTTAAAATAAAGTATTTACCACAAAACTATATGCTCATGAAATGGTTTGGGTCGCGAGACTTTATAATTATTTTTAGGGCCACGCCAAAGAAGTATTTGCGGACCCCTATCGTAGTCTCTAATAGCGCTTTCGACGAAACCAGCATTTTTAGCTGTTTTTGAGTGTGCTACCTATGCTATCCGTTCGCATTCCGAAATGTATGTTCAAAAATTCTGCTTTTCGATCACAACCAAATACTGTTGATCCGATCATCTTCGCGCTTGGCAACCTGTTCTCACTTCGTGACAAGTTAAATAGCCCTGACCTAATAATGTGGAGAACCTTGACAGATCGACGCCATCAGGTCATTGTCTCATCCTTAGCACAGCTTACACGGTTATTACCTGTGACCTGATTGCACGCGCGATGCAACCTAGTTGCACGCGCGATATGTTGTGAAGCAACAGGCTTGACCACGTGCTGCTTCCCACCCCAGGTACACGGTAAGTGCGGCAGTGTCCACGTCAGGCTCATTCCGGCCCCGAGAGGGACCGGCATCGTGTCCGCCCCGGTGCCGAAGAAGCTGTTGAGCATGGCTGGCCTCGAGGATTGCTACACTTCTGCTCGTGGCCAGACGGCGACCCTGGGAAACTTCGGTAAGTCAGGCTTGGCCTCGTATAGTGGCCGGATATGTTTTCAAGGACATCTGTGACCCCTGCTGGGGAAATATTTACTGCGGTTGGTTGCTACCTTTTTAAGCGCTCATGTAAATCTATTCCAAAATTCCATTGCCAGTTACTAACTGACGGAAATATGTTGTCTCACGATCACTTCCTGGCAGTTGCAACCTTTGATACGACCCCTTGTGACGGCGTAACGCGTCACGATGCCTAAAGCGCGCAGTCTTGAAGTGTTTCAAAAATGCAGCTACGCACAATCAGCAGCAGAGTGAATCTGGTCGAGATCAGGGAATCTCTTATTGTTGCTTGCCCGTTGCGCTGGTTGACTTGGTGTTCCTTCAGTTGTGTGTTCGTATCTCCCGCGACAAAACCTATGCGTCTAAATATCTTGAATCCACCAACCGCTTTACCTTGCCACAACACCTTAGACTTCTCTATAGTGATTCCTTTATCATTCTGTATTTCATTCTCCGTTCACATTTCTTCATCGTACAATTTTGTCGAATGCCAGCGATATACCAACCACTAGGTGTGGCTGGAGGGGCCTTGAACTCCCCAAATTTTCGGAGCGTATAGTCATATTGTGCTTTGCGAGGCGATATCCCAAACAAAATAGTGTTATTTGCCTAAAATCAAGCATTTTCGGGCTGGCTGCGCTGCTGATACTAACCCGTATCTTACGTACTTGCAATCTTTCTTTCGTTAAACTGTTCGTCATGAGTTGGTTGGCTCGAGATCAGTAGAATAAATATTTCATCCTTCACGGAATGTCTTGCTTGTTTTTTGCGCATCTGATGAACTGACAGTGCGAAACACTATAATACGAACACCCCAATGCAGTTGTTACCGACAAATTGATCTTGAACTTCAATCCACAGCCAAAGCTACGTTCAACGCCATTTCGAAGACCTACTGCTACTTGACCCCCGACCTCTGGCGCGACCAGCCCCTCACGAAGACCCCCTACCAGGAGTACACCGACCACCTGGCCAAGACCCACACGTCTACCGGCGTCCAGCGCCAAGAAGTCCGAAAATACTAAAGAAGCAACGGCAGAGCGCGAGAGAGCGCTCGCCAAGCTTCGCGAAAATGAAGTTGTGCATTTTTGTTTTCGCCAACCACAAAGCTGTTCTGTTCAATCGTGATCGCGTTCAGTTGGTTCTTGATCTGTTTTGTGCAAGTTTCAGTTCACGACGCCCTCCTCCCACCATTGTTGCTCTGCGCGCGTGAACCTTTTTCTTGATAGCATTCGTGTGAGGTCGATCTTGGTCTGTTGTGGTGCAAAATAAAATGCTGCTTCAAATGGTTGGTGCGCGTCGATGACCAGTGGCTGTATGCAGCTTCAGACGTTGGCATGCGAGAACAGGTATCTTTAAATTCGATATTTTTATATAAATTTTTTCCGTTATAACTTAACTGCTGTTGGCCCTCCCGTGGAAACCCTCCCAACACCCATGATCACAGGTAAGGTTGATTTCAGAGCCTCTCTGTATGAAGGCAACGTTGCGGTGAGAGATGACTTCTATGCCATCTGCTGCAAATGTTGATGAAGATGTAAAGAAGCGAAGTACAACTTGAATAAACCAAATTGTTCATCTCACTTCTGCGGGGCCCTCGGTTGATAGGTTGCCCCCCCGTGGCCTGCTTTCAATCGTTACGTTCTCATGCGTCTTGGTGCTATTATTTAGTGACGTCTGTCAGATTTGGTAGTTGCTGTGGAAGCCCAATGGGTCAAAGGTCAGAAACAATCGCGGCGAACAAAATATTTGGCTCTGAAATGGTTCATGGATAATGAGGCGCGTGCAAAAACCTTTGAGAAGCCTTGATTTGAACACAGACGAGTAAAATTATTCCCACGCTTGTCCCACAAACCAAGGTCATGGAACCGGGAGCAAAACTACAGGCTTCGGCTCCACCTTGAAGTTTTTAGCTACAGCTCAACAGCCCTGACTACAACAGACATTGGCCAAGTGAACTCTTCAACGCAGCCCGTAACCTGCTTTGGACACCAGGAGGGGCGAAGAGTTTCAGAGTGGCCCAAAATTTTTGAACCATGTCCAACACATCTTTCTAGGGTGGCTTTCCCCCCTTGGTTACGGGCCTGTTGCACTGTGTTGATTTCAAACAGTACATCTCGTTTATTATATTACGGCAGTTCATACAAGCAATTACATTTTCTCTATAGCGGCTGTTTTTCGCCAATATGAAAATTTTGTTACTGCAAGTGCATATCCTATGTGGCAATAACCCAACAATATTTAATGTAATTTTTGGGTTGATTTTTGTGCAAGATCTACCTTAAGCAAAGTAAATTATTTAAAAACGGCCGGTTGCGCATCAACTTTCTAAAAATGGGATCCTTCGAAAGCAACAAATGCAGCCATTCCAAGGGCGTATGCAAGGGAAGAGGGTTGCGGTTAACCCACTTGAGCTTAATATTTTTACAAAACCTTTATTACTTGAGCAAGGGAGAATAATTATTTTCGCATACTTTTGCTTGTTACTTGTCGACTTAATGCAAATACCACGGAATGAATTTGCATGCAAATTTCAAGGAACATTGTAAATGGGCCAAAAAGTAATAATTAGGTTTTGGTGAAAATCTCGGTTATCGTCTGCATCTAGAGACCATCTCACCACTTTTTGCAGACCTTTCATGTACTACGCATGATTAGGATTGTGTTCCACGATAGTTCACTATCTAAAACAATTTCCTTTCATTTGTCTGCTATGGCTGATCAGCGTAAGTGCTGACTGCATTACGAATTTCTGTAGCATGATAAAACTGTTGCACGAGCTCAAAAACAGCAGTTGTTAACATACAAGCATTCAGGCATTTGATAATGTCTCAGTAGGGAAAAAGGAAATCCACAAATTTGCTGGACTTCTATACATAACAAACAATTGAAATTTTTCTTGCTTACTTAATGCGCATTCACAATTCTTGTGTAGTTTAGCAAGATTCGATCTTGCAAACCGGGGTGTAGTCCAGCCGCACAATTTCTAAGCTTGACTGTTCGTAGCCTATCTGACAAGTCATTAGCGCAGCCTGATTTTGCAGTTGTAAATTGTTCTGATGCAATGATGAGTGTGTTTTACTCCTTGGTTTTAATGCACATCCTGATATTTTTGCAGTTATGAACTTCTGTGTCGTAGCATTGAGTTTATATTACTCCTAAATCCCAACTTGGAGCGCTTATATAATCTGTTCAGTGCAATGGCACAAAATAAGGGGAGTGCGTGCATGTTAATGCCCTGAATTGCCATCTTTCTCTTGTGCTTGCCTCATTAGTTCAAGGCGATGCAGTCAACTGCAACATGCAGAAGAGTATGCACATCATTTCAACAAGCTTCGCGAAAATGTTGGTTAGGAAACATGACTATGAAATAAACTTGTGACGTCACAAACAGCGCACACCAAATACAAATGACACCATATGCCACTGAATGAGCCCCCTCCCCCATGAAAATTTTCTGCGTACGCCACTGAGCCGCCCGACACTGGATAGCTCTGCCATGAGCAAAAGAAACATCGTTTATTATTTTCCAGTACTTTACAAAATCGGCTTAGGAAAAGAGATTGCCGTACAAGCCACTAGACTTCGTTCAGAGAATGCAGAGCAATTTATCGTACAAAAAACAAAGTGAGCGCTCATAGAATTTTTAGCATACCTGGATAAATTGAGACAATTATGTGAGGAGCTGCAATGCCCTAATATTTGTTTTGTGGGGGACTTCAACGCTGGAACCACAAATACATTTGGTGGTTTGTTG
>JGI24158J21664_10007860_pt1 | contig 14167 bp, 8 predicted proteins | sample Ectturendosymbi3_FD_21664 | JGI IMG/M metagenome (IMG submission 21664) | reverse complement strand
CTACAGGAACAATTCCAAATCTTCATCTTCCACATTTTCTAGTGTTTCCACTCGAACCTTTGGCATTATCGGTTGCCAGATATGCTACAACTTTATTCTTTCATGGGTTTCCAGATAACTTTTAAAAAAATGCACCAAGCACTGTTTAAAAAAGCCTAATAACAATTTTCAGCAAGACATTTAAAAANCCAAAACACCAGTCTGATAGTATGTGCCAACTGCCTCCAAAAAAAGCCAAATATTGAAACGAAAAAGCCAAAAAGCCAAACAGTTTTTTATGACGCCAACTGCCTCTGAAAAAAGCCAAATTTACCACATTTAGCGTCAAAAAAGCCAATCTGGCAACCCTGTTGCAAACTATTGCAAAAAATGTTTTTGAAACGTACATGCAATTGCTTTAAAGTAGGGCAAAGATGGGAGGATGACATTGGCAAAAGGTGGGAATTACTGAAAAAATACGGGCAAAATTAATAGAGAAACGTAAAGGTGGACAAAACTATAAAAAGTTGAATAAAATTTCTGTTCTTTTCCCAGATTAATGGGTTGCCGTATGAGTATGCTTGAAATGGCGAAGCAGTCGCTCCTTGGAGAAGTAGGTAAAATAAACGCTCTTACTGCATACAAGGAGTGCAACTGTGGCTCACTTAGTCGCCGTGAACTCCCAGTTTAAATGGACACAGTACCATTTACTCATCACAGCCTTCAGTTTGCTTCACCAGTTACAAATAGGTCCCAAAGTCTTGTTTTGTATGTGGGGAATCCCGTCACTATATACTCACCTTCAGCGTTTCTTAATGGCATTCCATCTTTGAGCCAGCTTATGGTTGGTGGTGGATTACCTTCCACACGACAGTATAATCGCTTGTTTGTGTCAGATGGCATTGACAAGATATTTGAAGGTTGCTCTATTATCACAGGCGGTTTCAGTGCGTTTGATTTTCTTGCGGCTGGTTTAGGAAGTTGGGGAAGACTTTCTTCTTTTGGAACAGCGCTACAACCTTAAAACAAGGAAACGTTCTATGATTGCAGTGCGCTAGTAACCGCGCTTACATACACGTTGTTTTCGACAAGTTGCAAAACCGCAATGTTGCCAACCCGAACAGTGTGCGGGGAGTGCATCCGTTGCTGGTACACAATTAAATTTTGTTAATGTGGCATGAAATCATGCTAGTATACAAGCAATAGACTGTTCGAAAACGGTCGTCACAGGTTGTTACGAAGAGCATTTCACAAATTCGTAAGACGCCAAAGTTTCGTCATGGCGTTTTACGATTATCGCTTTACTGATTGTCTGCCGCACGTAAAAATAGCAAGCGCAATACAAATATAATTGTGCATGTAGTTCCCGAAGTGAAATTTCTATCATAAAATTAAAATCTTTCAATCTTATACCCTAACTAAAAACTGTTTTTTTGTCCAGACACTTGCTGCCTATTTGACACATACTATCGTGATTCAACAAGAAACGAAGCTGGAGCAGTTGAGATGAGAATGGGCTGTCATTTTAACTTGGGGACAAGGTTTGCAGCTTTTTTGTCCGCAGAAATTTTTTTTAAATGTTCCCATAAACTTCTAACCGTACACTGGTTGTTATCGCAAAACATACGCAATACGAAACCCTTTCAGTATGATTTGTCCCGGTTGTACCACAGTTAAATTGGTACAAAAGATGTAACAACAGTTCACTTTCAGCTAAAATATCACAGACGAATGAAAAAAACAAAAATTCAAGACTTCATTCAACTTATTTTTTCTCGCCAATAACAAAACAGCAGAGAGACTTTTGCGACATACAATAAAATGAAAAAAGTGGACTGAATTCCAAACAACCGAGCACGTCAAGCACCCAGTGCTGGTTTGGAGCCCTTGCTGCGGTCAGCGCTGTTACGCACCAGCGCGGATGGTCACAGGACACAATGGGATTCTCCATATTTAACAGACTCTATGTAAGAACTGCTTCATGGTAGTTATTTTATCACAAAGTTTTACAATTGAAATCCTTTGAAGACTAAGAACTTCACGAGAACAATAAGTTTCGTTAGCCAGACAGAACTTTTACAAGCGGAAGCATGATTGACTCTTTCAAAATCAAAAAATAGACTGAATGACCATAAGCACGTTTTAAAGAACATATGCATACTCAAAATGTCACGAAGCGTGCCCTTCCTAGCACCTGGTGGTTATAATGACACCATTGTCCGAAAGGAACAACATCTAATAGCCGTTACGGACAAAGATGCACAAATTGGAACTTTTACACAGAACCCGGTTCCGCTTCTTTGTTCGAAGAGCGCAAATGATCTTTTGTGCGCTTCCTTTCTTGAAAGCAGATTGTCTATTGACATATATATCGGCAAACGTCGAAACTTAGAAGTGAATACACCAACGATGTTGGCAAAAGGTAATAAATACCAGCATCCTAAAAGGACCACTCCACTGGCGATAAACAATGAAAACTGGTGAATCGAGTTATTCGAACTGACTTTTCTGTGAAAGTAGTCGCATCGAACGACGTCGTGCAGGTGAGTTCATGTGTCATGACAATGCGCTTCCGAGAATGTTTCATCGTCTTGAAACACATCGACAAAAAAATCATTGAAAAATCGAAAAGCAAACCGAAATCGGACAAAATTCAAAATTCGTTTGCACGTCGAAGCGTGATGAACGCAATTACTGCTTACAAGGAAAGCTGACGCTAATTGAACAATCAAAAAATATGCTCCAAAAAGAAACATTGCAATACGGACAACATGAAATTCAGAGCATAAGTTGTGCCATTTTTTAAATATGGGAAAAAACAAAAATTTGATCTGGACTTTTAGTCCGTCTCATCGTAAAGGCTAACTTTATATTTTTTGGATGGACGATATGAATCCCTGTGTGCCGTAGACATTTCTGAACTCTTCTGACTAACTGATGGTTATGCCCAAGGTCCTGTATTATACTTAGAAATTTTGGTAAAACATAACAACGACACTGCTTTCACCGGTTCTGTTATTGTTATTGTCAATAATGTTCGGCCAGTTTCATGAAACTTACCTCGTTCAATACTGATTTTTTTAGACCGTTCCAAGAAAGGTATGTGCAGAAACAGTCCACTGATCCATGTCACGAAAAGATTTTGCCCACAGCAACATCCAGTCAGAAGCGATTCTAGCAAGGAAACGTCACGGCCTTGGATCTCGTTTTTTTAAGGTGACCCCTAGGCTGCTTCCCAATTAACCGCCTGCTCCTNCTCACCTGCTCTCCTCTTTTTTACTACTGCAAATGGACTCTTCAAGCTAGAAATGCCTCTGCACGTGATTTCACAACTATTGGTGCAGTCGCAAACCAACATGGTGGCATAAAACCAGGAATTTGTTCAGTTTCTTGAATGCTGTCGCTTGTCGTTTTGCTGACCATGATGACCAGACGACCAAAACTTTACGAGTTTGAAAAAAAATTTTGATGTTAAATAATTACAAATGATTGACGCGATTTCACAGCCAGGCGCAGCTTTGAACTTCAATGCCTGATGATTTACAAGAGACGCCGTCGCAAGCCACTCCCGCTCGCGTACGCTTGACCTGGTCCCAATGTTTTTTTTTGAGTCTATATTCACACCCAGCACCATCGCTAGCGTTTATTAATCAGTATTAATAATAAATAAAAGTAATTTCAAGTGCGCCCATCACAGCCGTAGAGTGGCATCACTCACTTTTTTTGTTGTAAGACGAGTGTTTTCAAATCAGGCATGTAATGAAACGCACGGCGTAAAGTCAACTTTCGTTGTTCTTCCAAGTCACCAGAAACCTTCGACAGCACGTCGGTGTGACTTTGTTACAGTTACGGGCCAGTTGCAAATATCTATGTGACCTGAAGCTAGTTTCAAAGCAAACTCTGGCTTACAACAAAATCATTTGCGCAAGTCAGCGGCGCTTAGCCACCTGAATGACTTGGGCCAAGTACGAACCGTTTCTAAGCGAAAGAACACCGCCTTGCCAGCAAGTCCATCCCACAAGTTCTGTGCCAAGTATTCAGCAGAATCGTATGAGTGTTACAACGGAATAAGTATAGTTAAATCCATCAAAACGAATATCGATGGCTGTGTAGAATGGTTAATATTAAGGGCAAGCAAGCAGATCACAAAGAATTTTCATCATATTATACGCTGGAAATTATAATGTTGTCATTAAACTGAGCCGGGAACGAGAAAGAAAGACCTTCAAAGAAACACCGTAATCTTTGTAAGTTGCGCTTGGATGTAGAAAGTTTTATAACAGTCTACCGCCAATATTTACTGTCAAAATAAAATGTACGAATAGTAGTTGTTTCATCACTGCACACAATCCAACTTTTTCAGCACCACCAAGACCACTTGTCCTCCAAGAAGTGCCACACAAAATCAAAGCAAGATTTGCGCAATCTGTGAAGCTGATTCGTCACCTCTAAACTGCACAAATTAGAAGCTGATCCAAGCACGTTCTTGCAAACAACTTTGCCGGTATATATTGACAAGACACAGGGCCTTTCGCTCCGATTTGCCGTAGCCGTTATTGAAGTACATGAATAAAAAGACGGCGTTAACTATTTTAAATTACTTGCAGTTTTGAACGAATGAAAAGCCATGCGTGAAATGTTCCAGTGAAATTTTAGTCGCCAAGCAGTAGACCTTGACTCTGCCTACTACTGCCTGCAGGTTTTAAAGTCAACTTGGACCGATTGCCACCAGGCAAGCGGAAACGACAACGTGCGTACAAAATCTCGCTATTTTCCGCACTGCATGGTTCATTGTTTGCACCGAAAACCTGGGCTTGAACTTATGGCGGACTGATAAAATAAGGATGCTTTTCATCGGAAGTCAAGTCTAACTGGAACAAAATCTTTCGAAGCAACTGGAAAAGCAAAAGGGAAGGGAATGTTTTACCGAAAAACTAAACCAGTCGCATTTGTTTGGTGGTCGGCGTACTGTGAGTTATGAGAACAAACTACTGGGCTGAGACTCAAGTGCTTGTCAGACGCCTGGTGGTTATTGTTCAAGGCTTTGGGCAATCATAACGCTGGAGGAAAGCACGAAGTTAATTGCTCACTTCGTGACAGAGTTCGTTTGTCAACATTTGTGAGAAAGTAAAAATTCTTTTCGGTCCTCTTTGAAGAAAAAGTTACAGAAGAAATGTCTTTCAGGAGGCTTTCAGAAATGCTAAATGAGTGCAACATTTACGAACTACAATTCCCAATGCGTAAAACTATTGCTCTCAACATCGGAAGAATGTGAACAACAAAAACAAACGTCAGAACAAAATCAACAGACACGAGAACTACCAACAGGCAGTTATTTGTTTGGTTGTTATACCTGTCGCATGGCCAGAACATCAAAAAGTGTAAGTATTCCTTCGAGACAGGTCACAAAAACGTCAAGAGCTCTTCAGCAACCGTAGCGTCGCAGTGCAGTGTAAACAAGCCGGGCGGGCAATGTACATATTCCACGAAAACTCACCGACCACGGAAGTTGACGTGAAATCACGATCGTCATCTCCACCGTCAATGTACACCGTGGCACTCTAAATGAAACTAGGCTTTTACACAGTGGCATATTGCTTAGGATGGCCCGCTGGCTCAAAAAGTCGATAATTTCATTATCAGAATCACGTGTTGATTCTTTAATTAAGCCTACGAAATTATTTGAGAATGAAGAATGTAAGCGGAGGATGAGCTCTAAAGTACCTGACCAAAAATGCTTTGGTTGCTGAAAAATCAAGTTAGCCAAGATTTGGGAAAAAATACTGGTTTAAAGTTCTGCCGTAACAAGGGTTTCAGCTTTCAACAAAACCCAGTGGCCGCATGGTTTGAATAATTGATGCCAAAGATCGAACGCCACTGCCGCAGCGTTAATCCAGCAATTGCTTCTCTATAGACAGCTCTCATTACGAGCATCTTTTTCTGTCGAGCTCCGCCAAGCATCGTTGAATTTTACGACAAATCGATGAGAGCGACTCGTGCACGCTGCTCGTTTCTTACGTTCGTAATTACAGATAGTAACAAGTCGCTTGCCTGACAGTACACCAAAGATCATTCGGTAGCNTAAATTAATCCAAACAGATTTTCATCTGAAACTGCTTATTNTTCAGGGATGACAATTATTAGTAGACGTAGTTTATCCATCAAAGCAAAATAGCGAACTAATGAAGAGTGATAACGAAAACTCGCGCGCATGTACAAGATTCAAAAATGGTATAATGTACAGCGAGCTCAGGATAAGTGGCAACACTGTAAAATGCTCTGTGTCTTTGATTTAAAACGCGTTTTTATTTGTATGAAACATCTTGCAGAGCTTGCAAAAAAAGGTGCAGGAAGGATGGGCACCAGCAAAGTGGACAGCGTCGATAATATCGTGATTGCGCACCACGCAAAACCGTACGGCGAAAAAGCGCATCGCAAAAAACACGCAATCGGAGAGAACAATGCGGAAAACCATGTGATGATTACTACGGCTGTAGAGGAAAATATTATATCGATCCCAATTTTGCAAAAACATTCCGTAGGAGAAAATATTTTTCTTCATATCAAATACTGAAAATAGTCTCGCCCTCGGACAAGCAGTTCGCTGTAAAAAATTTCGAATGGATTCTTGAGTGAGTTTTGAGAAAATTTCGTGTTTTCTGAAAGCCCCACAAAATTGCTGGTTAGTACCAGGTGGTGCAGCTAAACACGTGGACGGCAGATCATGCGTCACGGACTACCCGCTTAAGATCTCACTCAAGCATGCAAAACGTTTTACTATTTTGCCTCCGGTAACCGTAAATGCTCTTATTAAACCTTTTTTCTACAGCAAGCAACCTTCATCTGTTTTCAAAAGTCTCCACCTTCTCTTTGCCATGAAAGGCACAAATGATTTTCAGGAGTTATTGTTCTGCACAGCATTAAATGTGCTACAGCTGAAAACGTCAGCCTTCGAATTATATGGTCCATTGATTATAGCGGTGTGAAAGATTCCTCTTGATCCTGTTGAATATGAACAGGCAGGTGACAACGCACCAGTTGAAACTCGATCTCGTTGAAATACAACTAACATGCGGACAATCCCGGCCAAAAACCCACTATTAGCAAGTTACGAGACGCATGTAGCTTGACAGACGGGTAGTGCATCATTTACCAATTAGAATTTTTTATACTTCACATGTACCATTTTCGCTTTAAGATCATAAAACCCTTTCTTGATGTGGAACTGATTGCTCCGTTATTGCGTGTTATTTAAAAGTAAAGTTACTATATTCAAACGTTGCTGTGTTTTGTGTAAGGAACGTTTTGTGTAACCAATTATTTTCTCAGTCACAAGACACATACAAGCTGGTAAGGGCCAACGTTCAATACAAGCAAAGTTACTATATTTTACTAGGCTGAAACACAAATTTAGTTAGCGATATGGGATCAAAATCCCCAATCGCGAATTCGGAAGATCATATCGCACAGCAGGAAAACTACATGTTTTTGCTCAGATATGATAACTGCAATCGTTCTAGCAGTAGCACATGGTAAAACATGCACCAAACTTTTTGTTACCACGTTAGACGTCTTTGCAAATGTCTGAGGTGTGTACATCAACAGCAGTCAACAGTGGCACTAAAATGGCTGATTGTTCGAACAACGCAAAATCAAACACATCACCGAGTGTACTGATTTTAAAGAATCATCCCGAATTTACAGCACAGCTTTCTATTACTCCACCAGCAGTACATAAAACAATAAAGAAACCGCTCCCGCCAGACTTGCGTGTGAAAAAAGTTAACTCTTGTTGCTGTTTTGCTGGGCAGGAAGTTGCGCAGAAACTTGAGATCTACTTTTAATAAACTGCGCCTTGCTACCTTCTGAGCAGAAACCTTCTATTTCTTGCTTTTGCATTTAGAGGGAGCAATGTTCAAGAAAAAACATTGGTTTGGATAGGGCCAAAAACAGGTATACTCCCCTTAGAAGTAAAATATTTTTCAAATGATACAAACTTCTTATTTCGCTAGTCTAATTTTAGGGCAAGCGGAAATGGATGGAAATTTTGCAAGAAACGTAGCTGCCTCTAAATTCCACAACGGGTCCAAGGCTCGTTCCAATGTCAAAGGTTGTTCAGCTCCTCTCAAAAGGGTAAGACGGATTAGCACTTTGCAAAATAAGGGTGACTGCAAGCAACATCACCCATTTCCTTTTCTGCGAAACGTCTTCCAGTGACATATGGCCAACAACACCTAATCGCTGTAGGCGTCGGCTGTCTTCGTTTTTGTCTGCTCGATAATCGAATAAATGCGGTAAAATCGTTCGATTTCCAAGACTTCACCACAGTCGTTGGTCGTGTGCGGCTCAACAAACAAAGAAACAGAGTGCGAAAAACCAGAATTTGTTTTTTTTTTCATTGTTAGATTTCCCCTGACATAAAAGGCTCTTTCTGGGAGCGCAAAAACAAGACTCTTAAATCTCTTCGCAAAAATCTTGATAAGAACTTGGTTTTGCAGAAATTGTTATTATAAAGTGCACCACAATCTGAAAGATTCTTTAAAAATCATTCACGCCAAAGTCACAAACAGTCTTAACTTTAGGCGTACCTGCTGGTATCCCGAAGTAATGAATAGTGAGGAAGGTAATGCATACAACTCCAAAATCCATGTTTCCTTAAATATCCCAGGCAAAACTATAACACACAAGTAGATGTAACTCCATCCACAAGTAGGTAGCTTCAGCTTTAGATCCGCTATGTTCAGAGGGCAACAGAGATCGCAGAAGGGGCTGTCAGTGTCAGGACTTTCAAGGTTTCTTGATATTTAAAACTGTCATTGTCACTAATATCAACAGCAACTCAACACTTCAGTCACACTTAACAAGACTCTAAAAAGATTAACAAAATCATTAATTGCATCATTGGACGTTCACAAAATGGTTCAAATTGTGATTTGAGCTTCGAATCATGGAGACACGTAGACCTACGAGTTCTTACCAGTGTCAGTCGTAGTCAGCGCAAGTCATGAAAATGTTCGTATTGCAGTATATCGTTTGTCCAACTTTACAGGATGAGGATAATAGAACCACACAATACAATGAAATAATCAAGTCCTGTGGCAGCGGTAAGCTTTTGCTGACAGTTCGTTTATTACTATGAGGACGCAATCCTTGCATTAGTAGGACGATGAAAGAGCTTGGAAAGTTAAAAGCTCGTCCTTATAAGATGATGTGCATTGGTTTGTTTCCCAATAAACGCCTGTTTTCAAAAACGTGCTGTTTAAGTTAGATGCTCACAATATATATATAGGAAGGCTTTCTGCAAACTTACTTGCATATTTTTTGGAATTAGTGCAGATTTCGTGATGTAATCGGGTTCAAATGCGCGGTTCACTATCACGCTTTGACATCACAAATGGTCATTTCTTATTTTTTAACGAGGCAAAAGCAACCCTTGCTTGCGTTTTACCCGAGTCTGCCTCGAACGGTAACAGCATCGAGATTCCGACACCACGTGCAAGCCTTTCATTCTACCCGAAATCTTGATTGCATTCGAAACTCAAAAACTCAAGACAAAATACCCCACGCCCCACTTCTCCAAACAAGCTTTTCGAAAGTCAACACCTTCTGTGGAAAAATACCATCACGTCCAATATATTTATGACAAGGTCTGACAAAAAAAACAGGCAGCGTCATGCCATTCACATCGAGGCCTCCCACGTCAACCGTCAGTAGAGAAAACACACCGGCAAACTTGAGACCTGATGGCGGATTTGATTCTCCTTTTTGCCGTACGTCATTGCAGAGCAGCCCTGATCTTATTCACAGCTGCCTTCTAGTGTGAACTAATCTCGGTGTTACTCGTAAAGCACAAGCGTAGTCGAGAACCTCTGCTTTCAAATTTTTTCTCTAAATATCCCTCAAATCAATTACAATTGTCAACCAACTTGCCTGACTTAACTCGTGAGCACAATGTATGGTAATAAACTGACGTTTAGGAGTGCCTCGATGCATGGCTATAAACTGCATTCTTTCTAGACACTTACGAAAGGCCATGCGCGCTTCAGTAACGAGAAACTGCTGACAGCGACGACAATGTGAGTCGCCCAACGCCATTTCGCACCACATTTATTACAACGGTCTCACTGTCACCGTCTTAATGGGCACCGTCATCTTCCCCGATCGACGAGTGATTTTCGTCTGCTCGCTATTTTTTCTGCTGAGAGTGCGACGCTGACAATGTTGCCGACTGCTTGCTCCTCTTCCGCAGACGAACGTAACACGTATCGACCAGCGGGTTTCACTCCATGGTCTAGTAAAAAGAACGTTTTACACAAGTAGCTCGAAGAAGAATCTCTACGATGTAGCAAAAAATGTGGTTAACCAGTCACCCGAGGTATGTCCATGACTATTGCTACACAATGTGAACAATAGTGCAATCACAGCTATTTCATTTTGACCACAGCACAAGCTGAATGTGGTCAACAGCAATGAAATGCAAGGCGTCACCATAGCCAAGCAAAAACCGGTATCACCCCGATGTCCACGAAGTTAATAACTAATTGAAATCGAAACTGAACTAACCAGAGTTTGCAGTAGAAAGGGATTCAGTTGGTAGGGAAGAACTTTTGGAGGAAAATATTGAGTGAAATATAAATTCATAAAAGAATCATTATTCACCAAGTGGTTTATAGAGCATTGCCAGCATCGCATGCACCGACTCTGGCAAAGCTTTCTTTTTGAAGTAATTTTGGTATGCCGGCATCAACAAGCTTGGCAACTTGTGAAATGCGTTCCCCGTTCAGCGCGTTGTATTTGGTTCAGAAGAGTTGGCTTGATCTTTACCCTATGTGTCTCATCACAAGTTTTCATCTCATTACCATCTATAAGAACGCTCAATGATAGCTCGCACATCAATCAATAAGATAGCTTTTCAATTCAACTTCTCACTTCCTTGACAAGGAAAAGTACATAAATAGGATTGAATGTAGGTTAGATGTCTCCACCCAGTTCTACTCATTGACAAGTCAACTCTTGTCGGTCTCCAGGTCACCAACATTCAACACATCAATCGATATGCACAGCTGAATGGCAAGATAAACCAGGCAACACCTGAGGGTTTTTATTGACGGTTTTATTTGTATCTACAACAAACTATCAGATAAAATAAAGTCACTTATACATAATAATATGCGGTATTTCATCCATACACTGAATACTGGGATTTCCACCAAATGCATTGCTTGTGTGTGCTGTCAAGAATAGCTTAGCCACAGTCACACCAGGCAAGGTTTGTTCTGGTACATTTACCTCTTGCTACACTCGAAATTGCCATATAAAAGCTAAGCTCAAGTCATCTGAAAATTGGGTCACCGTCACTTCACCCGATGATCTCTTCAAACACGGAAATGATGTTGATTATAAACAGATGGGCTGTGGCAAAATTACTTAACATCTAACTCCACCGCAAAGATATTACCTTCCGTGAATTTTGAAATCAAACGTTAAATCCAAGCGACTATTTACACTGAACAACAAACTGACAGAAGGAAAATGCATACGTAAGTGTGTTAATTTTATATGTTGAAATGCGTTTTCTGTTCTGAATATATGACTGCTGACGTAGCAACGCAAAAATGTGCTTCCCACCTAAACCTAGACGAATGACTGTAAACATTGCAATGCACAATTGTTTCCTGACTGTGAATGCTTAACAAATAGCAACAACCACTCTGATAGCGATCTACCACATTCCCTCGCGCAATATGCTGCACATACTGACTTTGCGAACCATGTTTAAGTTGATGTCAAATTATCTCTCCTTGCCACATTGCAGCATGAGATCTTTGTATAAAAATATAGGCAAGCTTGAAGAAATCGTATCTCCATGTAAACCGACAGATATTATAGCGCTGCCGGAAACCAGAATTAAGGAAGTCATTGATTCCTTCAGAAATAAAAAATGAAACCTGTTTGGGACTTTTTTGGAAGAGTATAGGAAATACGTATTACTTGGCTTCTAGAAACATATTTTGTGTTCTTATTTATTGGTGTACGTACATAAACCAAGTGGATTGATTTAATTATTTAACGCTGTTACAGTGGAAACTCTCAAATCATGAAGTATCTTCCGTTTTATATTTTACATCATTTGGTTTTTGTTGCGTTCACAAAAATTGGTCGCATCAAATCAGTGCATGAAGTAGTGGGATGCCTTTAGTCTATAGATGCAAAGCAAACTATATGCCTATTGAAAGCGAATTTCCGTTCCCATGCATACATTGACAGCGAATTCTTTTCCACAAAGCATGATTGCACGACTAGTTCTCAACCTGCTTAAATCTCGTAACATCACAGCAGTGATGCACCAGTGTATAACTTTTGACGCATTTCTTCTCTAGCATTCACGAATATTTTGAAATGTGTGAAAACAGTAAATGTTTAATGTGACAACTTTAAACCATTTTCATCTGGTGGCTTGACCTTAACCTGCAACGCATTTTACTTCAATAAACCATATAATCCAATTATATTATATTTTATACCCAGAGTAAAAGACTTTTACTAACTGTTATACACTGTTCCCTTTACACTACAAGCAGCTCCGTCTTTTGGGGGTCTGCAGCCTAAATGACCCCTGGTCCTTCGAGGTCTCCCATTCCCTCATGCATTTTATAAAGCGATGTAGTTGGAAGTCATCGCAGTACTACATATAGTAATCATGATGGCGTCATTCTTGCGTGTCTTGTAAGCTTGTGTTTCATCAAAGTAAATGTATTAGTGCCAGCAAGAGTATACTCTCTACTACCTCCACGTATACATTTTCGTATTCTTTCATGTATTTGTGTGTTCTTTGTTACTGCGATGCACGCTTAAAGTTTAACGGCTTGCATGTGGGAGTGAAGTCGTTACACAATAAAATGAAGGTTTCTTTGAAAAAAACAAAGCTAGCAGGTTTTTTAAAAATCCAGTTACTGTTGCTGTTGTTTCAAGCGAATCTTACGATCAGTATCAAGGGATCAATTGATTTATAGCAGTGTTTTCAACAGTTCCCCGCTTTCTGATTCCTGGGTAGGCTGTATCAATTATTTGCTCAGGCACTCTTAAATCCCATATTATTAACCCTAATCCCATATTGTTTAGGAAATGCGTTTTTTATACCTGACTTGATGGAAAAATTATGATTTCTCTTTCAGAATNAAGAACAGAGATCGTCCTAGCAGTGAAACAGTTGCCTAAACCGAGACCAACATGTAGTTGNTCAACGTCATCATGTAAGAGGAGGCTACANTTTGCTAAACCCAGGNTGGCCATCACTACATCATAAAAAGTAAGCTAACTTTNTCATGAAAATAGTGAAAAGTTGCGGCAAATCATTAGGAGCCGAGGAAAGAGTGCACACGCTAATANTCAACAGCAGAAGCAAGTATAACAGAGGCAGAGGTAATAGTTTTTAAAATAAAAGCACGAATTTTCCAAAATTAGCTTCGTGTTCACATCCATGCGCGATTTTGTGAGCTGCATGAGTAAGCAAAACAAGGCGAATCGTACTAAGGACTTGATTCTGTCCGAAAGGAAAAAAATTGTGGCGTAGAGTAACAAAAAGAAGCTATTTATTTCCGATATTGAGATGTCATAACCACAGCCAACGCCCATGGCAGCTAGAGTCGTGTTGAATCGATGTTACTATTTCAGAACTTTTTTTATCTACAAGTCCTCTAGCGCCACCTAACATGTTAGTGGTAGCTGGTAAGGCATTGCCACGTAAATAGACGCTTCGAAATAGCAACAGATTCAACGTAAATATGTCGAAGGCGCCAGTTAGCTGTATCATGGAGTCAGGGTTGCAACCAGATGAAAATTTCAGGGGTAGCTAAATGATTGTAACTTGATATTTTACCTATCAAATAAACGAAGTCATCGGCGGCGTAAAATTGTTTTTGCACTCTCGTATGTCACAGTGAACTGTACCACCAGGGCCGGTGCTAGGAGGTTTGGACCCCAAGCCTGTACTTCGGGGCCCCCAACATGCAATATATTGCATTTAACACACAATTTTCGTATAAACAGAAACGTCGATTAATTTAAACATACGTTTATAAATGTATGTTTCAGTGTATATGTGTACCGATGACATACTGTAAGAATGGCAGCCTATCCAGTGGCGTGCAGAGTTCTGGTGATGGCCGGGGCGACTGCTTGATTGTAT
>JGI24158J21664_10007858_pt1 | contig 14169 bp, 10 predicted proteins | sample Ectturendosymbi3_FD_21664 | JGI IMG/M metagenome (IMG submission 21664) | reverse complement strand
TACTCGTGCTGTATTTTGAAAGCTCGACGTGACACGACAAAATTGCACCAGTCAGGCTACCGCCTGTAGCAAGATTGTCGTAAAATAAATAAATAAATGATACCTTTGGCAAAAACAAACCATACCGTTTTCCCCGAAGCTTAAATGTTGATGGACGAGTTTACTCATCAACAAAATCAATTGCAGATGCATTAAATCATTGTTTCGTTACTTCCGCTCAGGAAAATTTCACTCCTCTTGACCNATCTAAAACTATACTGATGCAACTATAAAAAATTATCTTCTACCATGCCAAGTGACTTCTATATTTTTTCAGCAACCACTACTGAGGAAATACTCACACTCATTAACGGATTACACTCTAAACAGCCATGTGGACACGATGATATTCCGGTGCGCGCTTTGAAATTGTCAAAATGCTTACTGGCACCTCTACTCTCAAATGTTATAAACGAATGCCAATGTGACGGTGTCTTTCCTGACAATCTAAAAATCACTGAAATAGTACTAATTTTTGAATCGGGAGGTAGTAAATTCCAACTAATTACAGACCGATATCAGTTCTAATATACTTTTCAAAAACATTTGAAACGGTGCTGTACGTAACACTGAATGATTTTTACCAAAATCGACTTGAGTCAGCAACAATACGGTTTTCACAATGACCATTCCACATCCCTGGCTATTACAGACTTCTGCGAAATCCTTCATCAAAACTTTAATAAAAATCTTATATCTTGTGCTGTTTTCTTAGATCTAAGAAACGCATTTGACTCAGTTAATCACTCCATTTTCTGAACAAAACTTGAGCATTACAGCGTAAGAGGAAATGCGTTTAAGCTAATAGAGCCGTATCTCTTCAACAGAAAACAGTACGTTCAAGCGGGAAAGAACTAAATCATGTTTAAAGTCAATTATTTCTGGGGTCCCCCAGGGCTCGATTTTAGGCTCATTGTTCTTTTTCATATTTGTAAACGACTAACCAAATTCAAATTGTATAAAAACTATACTTTTCGCTGATGATACAGTTTTACTTCAGAGCGACAGAAATCTGAGAAAATTACAAAACTTGGTTAATTGTGAAATGCTAAAAGTAATGGATTGGTTAACTGCAAACAAACTCTCACTAAATATTTCGAAAACAATATATATAAATATATGATGATCACAAATAAACATGTAACCTCAGAATCCTTTGTAATAAATGCAACCAGCAATCGCATTGAAAGATTGACCTGCAAGTATCTTGGCGTAACTGTAGATGAAAAGCTGACTTGGAAAGAGTACTGTAAATAGTTGTATTGTACTATATGTTGGTGTATTGTATAAAGTTAAACATTTAATAATCAAACATTAGGTATGTTGTACCACAGTTTAATGAATTCACGAGCACAGTATGGGTTTATTACCTGCGGAAGAGCAGCTTCATGTCCACTGCAGCCAATCTTAGTTGCTTTAAATCGCGCCATGAGATTTTGACTACCAAAGTTACTACCATTTATAAAACGCAGGAAGTTCTCCAACTAAAAGATGTATACAATCTTGAAGTGAGCAAATTCATGTACAAATATATTAACTCTCAGCTACCTGCTACGTTTAACAATTATTTGAAACTCAATACAGACGTTCATCCGTATAATACAAGACAAAATTAAAACTCGACAAATTTGGTTTACCAAAACCACATACAAACTCAGGTGCTAAAGTAAAATACAGTGCAGGGGCGCAACCAGCTATTCATTTCGGGGGGCAATTTTCATGAAATTTCATTCGATGACGTCTTCATGCTTATTCAACCGTGACACAGCTTTTTCGCGAACGGTAGCAGATATGGTTCTCTTCGCAACATTTCCGAAAATGAGAACTTTTCAGTTTAAATCAAGATGCTGAACGAACCATTCTGACAGAGTAAAAATCAGTAGCCTATACAAACACTGGTTCTAGTGTTTCCAACCGAGTTTACCCAAAACCCGTTTTTTGGCTGTTTTCTACTACTCGAAACCCGTTTTTTTTTCAACCAGCAAACCTGGATATTTTTTAAGAACCTAGAAATGTTATTGCATTCAAATATTGTAATTCTGATAACACTGAAGTTGAAGAGTGGCGTGTGCACCGGCCAAAGTAGTAGGTTTGAATCTTCAACTGTTACCTACAAGCGCGAGTGTGCGGGTGTTGCTCGCTGACTACCGTACGTTCGTAGTTGGTCCGTTTACAACTTCGTTCAGTTGACCTATTTAGACGGAACGTGACATCAGTGTGCTCGCAATAGGTGTCGACGCGAAGTTTAGTCTTTTCGTTAACCTAATTAAATAACTGCCATGTGAGGTAGTTCTTCAAAGCTACACCGTACTTGCTAGTTATTTCATTTCCAAGTTGTTATGTGCTAGTTCATATCAGGCCCGTAACCACGAGGGCGAATCCCCCTAGAAAATTTTTCGCCTCCCTGGAAAAATGCGTTGGACATAGTTCAAAACTATTGGACATAGTTAAAAATATTTGGGCCCCTCTCAGAAAACTCTTCGCCCCTCCTGGTGTCCCAAGCTGGTCCCGTGCTTGATTCACACACAAGCTGTGATTCTTTGCAGAAGCGATTCATTCCTTTTCAGTTTGCAATAGCTTTGTACAAAATATTTGGCTTTCTTCTGGAAATGGCTTTAACTACTAGATCCTTTATCATACGCATTCAGTTTAAGTTAATCAAAGAAACCCACAAACTTATAACCACTTCTCGTGCAATAAGGCTCAACAAACACCAAAGTGCAAGTTGTGCTCCGTTATACAAAAGGAGGTGGTTCAAGCACCGAAAGTTTAATCAACCATTTGAAATCAAAGCACACAATCCAAGCATCCCTTGAGAGTGAAGACCACAACATTATTCCGGCTCAAGAAGAGATCCGATCACAAATTGTGATAAAGGAAATGGGCCTTTCTGAGACTACAAAGAAGAGGTCAAATAATCGTGAAAAACTGTACATTGCCTTATTTACAAACAAACCGACATCAGGGAAACCATAGAGAGGGGCTTCTTCAGCCACAGGACTATTTGCCACAAAACTCAGAAACTCACGGAAAGACGAGAGTGTACTTTGACTGTCATGCGTCAGTATACAAACATCATTAAAACACTGTGCTTGACTTAATTAATAATTCGCTAATAAACTGCGGAGTGACCAACAGTTACCACCATTGTTACCACGAGGTACCACCATTGTTGCGTCACAACATGATAACGCGGACCTTGGGTTACTTTGTAGGTCCTAATTTGGCCCACGGAGAAATTTGAGTTTGAGACCCCTGATCCAAATAATGTTGAGCTTTTATCCCTCAAAATAGCATTCATTTCAAAACCTGAAAAAATTGGGTTTTCTCGTTTTTTCCTCAGCTACCCGAAACCCGGGTTTTAAAACTTTATCCGCACTCAACTAGTGTAGTCATGGCTTTAGTGTTGCAGATGTATAGGCTACTAGTAAACCTGCCTAACTTTTCGTTTTGTTTTAGCAAATTCGTTCCAGCCCTAGTCTAGCATGTGTTTGAATTTCTATCACAAATGAAGATCCCAAACTTGAGGGACAGCCTATGTCAAAGGTGAGAGGATCTTTGAATGCTTCCATTTCGTGTAAAACGCATCAGGTATCTTGTGTCTTTAGCGCATAACGAATCAGGTGTGTTTGGAGGAAAACGGATTTTTCTGGCATCCACGAGTTGTGTGAAAGTTTTTAGAAGCAAGTTGAAGCCCCTGCGTTTTCATGGCTTGCACTGGTTGCAAAAGTTTGGGTCTGGTAAAGCGTCACTTGGAGCCAAAGTGGTGTAGTAGGTAGGTGCGTTCAACACTTGATTAGCACTAAATGACTCTTTACTAAACCCTTTTTTCCCAAGGCGTGGTACTGGTAACAACCCAGGACGACACTAAAACGTGAAACAGTCCTCACGCTAAATTTAGTTAAAAACTATCAGGTTTCGAACCGAAAATGCAACTAAACAACATTTTTTAAAGAAATGAACTAAGTTAATATGGTGAGCCGTTTTGGCCCTAACAAAAATAATCAAAGGGTTGTAGAAGAAAAAGCGGTTTGACGTGAACACAAACTCTCTTAATAACAAACAACATGTCAAGATTTCTCTTATCACTTTAAAATTTTCAGCAGTTTGCACGGTCATCAGTAATGATGTAAAGTTTCATGAGGTCAAATTGGTGCCTGTCTCAGAAAAAAAGTTGTACACTAACAAAAGGATAACAATATGCCTTAGAAATACCAACATTTTAAACTATCTCCCAAGATTTGAGAATTCCAGCATATTTGTGGTTACATACCAATTTTTACGAAATTCTCGATCAGATGGCCTGTTTTAAGATACATCTTATAAAAAGATATATTGATCAGTAGAACAAAGACAAATTCAAATGACTTTTCTAAAAAATGACTAGAATATAAAATTTCATCCTTATTCTTTGAAAGTTTCTGCAAAAATGTCAAAATTGCTATGCAATGTTTTGAAAATTTCGGGAGGGCAAATGCCCCAAATGCCGCCCCCTGGTTGCGCGCCTGCTACAGTGTAATAGATATCTGGTTAAAAATTCCTTCAGAAATAAAAATAAAACGTGTTTGGCACTTTTCTCCGCATAGTGTAAGAAATGTGTTACTCAGATACTTTAATCATACTTTGTGTTCTTTTTATTATTGCACATAAACCAGGTGGATTGATTCAATTATTTTTGCGTCGTTGCAGTTGAAACTATCAAATCATGAAGTATCTCCGTTATATTTTACATCGTTCGGTGTTAGTTGCGTTCACAAACATTGTTCCCACCAAACCCTTGTTTGAAGTAGTGGGATGCCTTTAGTATGCATGTCAGGTGCAAAGCAAACTATATGCCTACTGAACTGCAAACGTGTTTCCGTTCTCGCGCATACATTGACAGCGAATTCTTTTCCGCAATGCATGATTTTCACAATGCTTATAGTTCTCAACCTGCTTAAATCTCGTGACATGCTGCACCAGTTTTAAATTTGACGCATTTCCTCTTTAGCATTCACGAATATTTTTAAATACGTGAAAACAGTAAATGTTCAATGTGATAACTTTAAAACATTTTCTTCTGGTGGCTTGATCTTGCCTGCAAAGCATTTTGCTTCAATAAACCATATAACCGCATTGCACGTATTAAGAGTTTTACTAAATGTTATACACTGTTCCTTTCACACTATAAGTAGCTTCGTCCTTGGGAGGTCTGCAGCCTAATGACTCCTGGTCTTTCACAGCCTCCCACTCCCTCATGCATTTTATAAATCGATGTACTTGGAAGTCATCGCTGTACTACATCATAATAATGATGATGGCGTTATTTATGGGTGTGTCTTTTATACCTGTGTTTGATCAATATAAATGTATTAGCGTTATCAAGCGTATACCTTCAACCGCCACCTACATATCACCATATTCTTGCATAAGCTAGTTTGGGGGGCATCGTAGTAGTGTATATTGAATTTCAAAATGACTTTATCGAGGATACTAGCGCTTGAGTTTGAAGGTATTAATTATGAATTTTGGGGACTCAGTCCGCCTGTTCCCACTTCTGTTGAACAGTGTCACAACTTTTTTTATAACCTGGATTAGTGGGATCGATATATTTTTTCTTCACATCAACAGTTGATTGAAATTCAGCCTTTGTCAGTGGGGTTAAATGAGTTTAGGACAATATGCTTTTAGGTCCAGTGCGAATCCGTCATGCGATTATGAAAGGGGTGGCCAAACTACGGACCGTGGGCCGCACCCGGCCCGCCGATCAGTTTAATCCGGCCCGCCAAATAGCTTGCACATTTTTTTCAAGCACCACATTTTGCAACTGTCGACAGCAGTGAAACAGCATTGTCTGCTGCCTCTCTTGTTGAATTGTCTGCCGCAGCAGCATTTAGCTGCAAGCAGCTCTACAAAGGTGTAAGAAATGGTATGATTTTATTGTTACTATTGTGCTGCATTACATTTTAACAAACTGTTTTTTCACAAATCACGTAAATCGCTCTGTATCCGGCCTTCCAGTAGCCAGGCAGTCACGAGTTCGGTCAAAAGCTTGGCCACCCCTGGATTATGGGATCGTTTTCAGGATAGCCAGCGGAGCTTACGGAAATTCGAGTATCGTCATAGTAAACCCCAGTGGCTTATGTTTTGTTTTTGAATTGTCGCTTAAGCAATAAATATGTTTTCCATGTACATGTAGCTACACAATCTTCGTCTGGAAACGTGATCGTCAACTAGACATTTGTTAGACGCCTATCGTGGGTCTTTAAGTTGTTACCTGCAAGCAGGGCTGCGGAACCGAAGTCGGAGTGCCGGAGCTGCGCATTTTGCCTGGAGCCGGAACTCAAATTAAAAATCAGGAGCCGGAGCTCAGTTTAAAATGTAGGACCGGAGCCGGAGCGATGGCCATTTGAGAGGTAGTTTCCGGATCTGGGTCCCTTCCTAGATACTAACGGTTTTGCCAATTAGACTTAATTTACCTAAAACAGTGCTCTGTATAACACACTTAACGCGATTTCGAGTAATGAGTGTATTGTGTAAAATCTTCACTCCCACACGCAACGCGCTAGACTTAACATGCATCACAGTAACAAGGAACACACAAATATAAGAGTTGCGTTTGCACAATGTTTGACACCAGATATTATCATGCTTGTAACTGCCAAAAGATGTCAAGTTCTTAGAGCCGTAGTGCTATGAATAAATAGTAAATGAAGGTATCGATTGTATCATTATGTGCAAAATTGTCTGGCCCACGCAAGGTCTACAGTAAGTGCGTATGTTACGGCAAGATTGTAAATTCGCGATGTTTCAGTGACCACGTCACTCGCCTTGCAGTGGCGAGCATTCCTAGTCTGAAGTCGCGTACAGTAATTACGGCGCGTCTGCGGCTCCTGCATGTTTTAAAGTTGTGGAATTGCTAGCGAGGCACCAGTTCACGTAATCGTGACGTTGTGTGTTTGGTGCGCTAACGTTGATTGTTGCGGTCATCTTGGCGGTGGCGATATCGTTTTTTGACCGATTCAACCAATCCTTCGATTTATTTAACCGATGCTTTTCAACGATTTAATTCGGTGATCGTTTGTGACCAATTCTTTATGTAGAACAACATGATCTGTAAGACGTAGAGTGAGTGGACCTGTACTGTATATTTCAGATGGCATTAATTGTGTCTGAACTCATTCGACAGTGATCGTTTCTTCGGGCGCGAGTGTGCAGTGGCTCGAATGAGCGTAATTCATAGTTATCAACTACGCATTTACTCAATGCGAACGAGTGCGCGTTGGCTCGAGTGAGCTCATTTGACAGTAAATGCTAATTTGGACGCATGTGGGCGGTAGTTCGTTGAGTTGTTTTCCTTGTCATTAAATCGCGTTAGAAAACTTTTTTGCATATTGTGTTACTTGCTGTAACAGCGTAAATGTGGCCCACAGCACCAAATGAGTTTGACACCCCTGATCTTACCAATAAGCTACGCATTTTGCTGTCGGTTGCAGAATTCGCCAACCATGCCAAAATTTCTCTTTTTCATGGCCGGCGTGAGCTGTTTACGAGTTTGCAATTACAATAAAAAAAACAAAACCATTTTGCCAGGCGCGTATCCACGTAGAAGCGAAAAGCGGCGGAGTCCCCAAATTTGACTGCAAATATTGAACCGTAGAGCAAACATTGTCATGATCGCGAAAGCCAATTAACTCTGCTCAGGTTGCCTTGAAAACACTTAATACGTGAGGTAACGCTGGGTTTAACGTAACTCGAAAATTAATTTCGTTGTCCTGGGACAGGTGACATCCGCTATTTCCATACCAAACTATTTTTTTTACTTCCAAATGTCCATTGTTAATCACTTTCGCAACAAAATTTTATCTGCGCAGCGAAACGTTCATATCATACAATGTTGTGCAGGGTACCCCGAAAGAAGGGGCTATTTTGTTTGGGCGTAAAAACGTCATGCACGTTTTAGACCCGTTTTTTTTCATATAAAGTCATGGTGCAGGAAGGCTCTTTACATATAAGGTATCGCTGGTCATATCTGGCCAAATAGGTTTTGCACTGAAAATTGCATTGACATGTTGAATGTAGTAAATTTGACACATTATCAGGTAACCATGGGTAGTATGGTACCCATATACCCCCATATAAGCTTTCAGGGACATTTTTGCAAAATAACTCTGGCACCATTCCATTAGTCTTTGAAAATCAGGAAAAGTCATGGAAACACAGGTTTCTAACATTTGTCTAAGTATAAAATCTACAAAAAAAGAAAGGGGTCGGGTTGGTCCGGCCCGGGTTATCTGAGCAGGGTTAATCATTCCACCAAGCTGCAGACAGTTCATATTTTGCCAAATTCACTGCGTTAGAGCTGAATGCCATTGCGTGTTGAGGCGCGTCCTGCTACCCAGTGATGGATTTAAGCATATAGGCCAAATAGGCCATGGCCAGTGGCGTAACTAAAGGTTTGAGTCAGGGGGGGCAAAGCTTAGCTGAAGGGGGTCCACTGGTCGCCGTAGAGGGGCCCACAATCCAAAACTCAGAAAACGTTTAGAAGTGAATATCTGGATGTCGTGGATGTCCATACTAGTTAAAAAGAACGAAAACACTCCGAAGAACGCAAAAAGCAACAAATAAAAGAATATTAAATATCAAAATGTCGGCTATAGGGGGGCCCAATTTTTATATTTAGCTTTCCAGAGGGGGCGACTTGCCCCCTTGCCTCCCCGTCAGTTACGCTAGGGCCCCGTGCTTTTGGGGGCCCCGCGGAACTCTTTACTATGACTACTCAATATTAACTATAAATTTGCAAAACTGCGCAGAGGCATAACTTTACATTTTACCTTGAAACGAGCGGAAATGCAAATGTATACTCTAGACCAGTGCTCTTCACCAGGGGTTCCGCAGAACCCTAGGGTTCCGCAAAACATGTAGTGGGGTTCCGTGGGTTTTAAGGGTTCAGTGGGGATTCCTCGTTTTTTAGGGGAAATAATTTTTGCTTCTGTATGTTGATGCTTCAATATGAAATTGTTTAGATCACCGTGCCGCATTCCGACTCCAAGTAGGCCAGTTAGTTATACGGGAGGTTGAGTGCAGATCGATAGGGGAACAAGAAATATCGAGAGTTGTTGCGCCACTTGTGCAATTAAGAAGAACGTTATTGTTGCATCATGGTTATAAGATATTGCCGATGTACAGCTCAAAGTAGACTGAGTAGAAAGTAGACTCAGCCTGAGTCTAGCACGGTTGCCACTCTGGCTCTTTTGAAGCCAGATACTGAAATTCTGGTTGTTTTTAAACAGCTTTGGCATTTTTTGGAAATAAAATAAGTCAGACAAATCTGGAATTTTCTGGCTTTTTTCAGTCGGAAAAGCTTGGCTCTGGCAAAACATTATCTGAGTTGCGTATATTCATTACAAATATTTTCTGACGAGAGTCTATTACCATGCAGGGTGCACAGAATATTGCAAATATTTTACTGTTGCCCAAAAAATGATTGACGTATAAGAAACAAATGTACGACAAGGTAATTATGGGGAAAGAAAGTGCTTCTAAGGATGGGAATTGTATTATATCGATGTTACTGACGAGTTTTAATCCCTACTTTGTGTTTGGTTATGCATTTTTATGTGTATATGCCTTAACACTGCTATCTAGCTTTTTCTGACTTTTTTTAGCACAAGGTCTGTCTTTTTGGTGAAAACAGGTTGGGAACCCTGGAGTCTTGTAGAGAGTAGACTGAGTCACAGACTAGAGCTGCTGTTCAACCTTTGTGAAACAAATACCATATTTTCGTATGTGAAGCGAAATAATAACAGCGAAGGTGTGGGCGTCAAGTGTAAAAGAGGCACCTACCCCGAAGCGGACCAAATGTAATTCAATTGCCAAAGTTAGAAAAGGGAAAACACATATTTGAGATGCGGGTACTTTTTGCCGGATGACCAAATTCTGAATGTAGCAGCTACATTCCAGAAATGCAAGAACAACCGAGTCATTGAATTTCTTGCTTTCTAACTTCTGTTATTAATAACTGTTTATTTGTTGAAGTGTCTACAACGAAATACTTGACTTTCTTAAAAGTAATTCGTTTTTTTCAAATTTTTCTTAACGGGGGTTCTATGACAAACGCGAAAGTATATCAGGGGTTCCACGATGACAAAAAGGTTGACGAGCACTGCTCTAGACTCTTATCAGTACAGTAACAACACGACAATATTGTGCATCTGGGGGTGACAGATGCGGGCCATCTGTATGAAAGCGGTTACAAAAAAAGAATGAAAAAGAAAAAAACGGTACTTAAGTACAATTTTTCACTGACTAAAAGCTCGCAACAACACAAGACCGCCAGACACTACAAAACTCCAATGAAAAGCAATATTGTCAGTATTGAATTCTATGTTTGGTTGTTTTTAACTAGACTTCCTGCAAACAGAGATTGCTTGTTGAAGCTCTATATCAGGGGTCTCCAAACCTTTTTGTCCGACGGCCATATAAGCTATTACACAATAGCCCGAAGGCCGGGCATCTTACGTAATGTGATTGTTTCGGGATATGTTACATTTTGCCAAATCAAGAAATTCTTCGTAAACATATTATTTTTTCATTATTGATAAAATTTATTCGCGGGCCGGATGAACTGGCGTTGCGGGCCGGATTAGGCTCGCGGGTCGTGGTTTGGAGACCCCTGATCTAAGGCAATCGTAGAACCAAAGTCGGCACAACAAAAGATAGATTTTTGAGGGGCACTACACACGCGAGGGGCACACTTTCGCGCTTTTAAGACAAACGGCCAAATAGGTTACACCTGCGCGGGGCCGCAAAAACTAAGATGGTCGAGAGCCCTGCGCTGCCTAAATCCGTCCCTGCTGCTACCACATACCAGTTGAATGCACCGCTTGTTCTACTCTTTGGCGGGGTGAAATGCTGCAGAATTACATTGTTAGGTCATAAATCCGTGATCTAATGGAGCACGCGTAACGAATTTTTGCCAGACAGCGGCAAGTTATTTGTTAACTTATATCTATAGTTTTTTACACGCGGAATTTTGGTTCAATCAAGGGCATTAGTCAGGAGTTTAACGAGGGGGGAAAGGGGGGAACAATTCCCCTGGCGCCGAATCACTATAGGGACGCTGAATCACTGCGGGGGGCGCCGAAAAGTCCCAACAATGTCACAAGTACTTTCTTCATAAAAGTACATTCGCTTCCGAAAGATCTCAGGTTCGAACAATGGGGAGCCAACTTGTTTCTTGCCCCGGGCGCCATCCAGTGGCGTATGGTGGTCATTGTTACTGGGTGTGCGTTATTTGTGACGTCACAGTATGACGTCAGATTCACATCTAAAATCCAACGTTTTGGCAAAGATTTTTGACACAATGCATATCATTATACACGCACTCTCCTTATTCATTGTTGTATAACTTAATGTCATTGTATTTACTTTAAACTACCAGCGTTCCATCTTAGAATGCAGGTACAAAATACACTCAACGCCACGACCAAGCAATCATAACTGCAAAAATATCAGACTGCACATTTTACCAAGGAGTGAAACACACTCATCCCTACAACAGTGCAGTTTACATCTGCAAAAGCAGTCTGCACGAATGTCTCCTTCAATAAAAGCAGTCGAACCCACAAGGTGTGCGCCTCGAATGGCGCACACCCTGGTTTGTCAGATATGAGCGATAGGGGAGTAAAATTGAATCAGCCCTGGAACAGCGCAGCTCACAACTGCAGAAACAAGCTTCGGCTCTGCACGATTGTCTTGGCGATTACTAATTTGGAGCCCTGCAGGTGTGCGCCGGAATGTCGCGCGACCTGGTTTGTCAGATTTGAACAACAATTAAGGGATTACAAGTCACTCAGCCCTGGAACAGCGCAGCTCACAACTGCAGAAACAAGCTTCGGCTCTGCACGATTGTCTTGGCGATTACTAATTTGAAGCCCTGCAGGTGTGCGCCGGAATGTCGCGCGACCTGGTTTGTCAGATTTGAACAACAATTAAGGGATTACAAGTCACTCAGCCCTGGAACAGCGCAGCTCACACTGCAAAAGCAGTTTACGCAAATTCTCTTCGATTACGAGAGCAGTCGAGTACATACATATGGCGCACACCTTTCGGCTGGAAACTGGAAAGCACATAATTATCTTTATAGTATTTTTATGATTTTACCTTGATCGCACGATCTAGAAAGTGTCACTTCAAGTTGTGTTTCACAGTGTACACCTAGCACACCCTGAGTACGGAATGGGACAGTTCGGCGCCGCCGTTTCGGCGATGGACGTTTCGGCGATGAAATGTGAAATGTGTTTTCCTTTGGAATGTCCCCAAAGTGCAAAAGCTCGCGCTACCGTCGTCTGGGAAGCGTGTAAGCGCAAGAGTCAGTCTAGCACTTGTCCCTGATCTTTCCAATTATGCTGTATTTATTGCGATTCATGATGCATACCGTGGATTTGGAAGTGCCATTACTTAGGCATACCTAGCCGGGACAGTCCCGGTTTTGAGGGCTTTGTCCCGGCGTCCCGGTCAGTCAACCAAAATGTCCCGGTTGGGCATTCAGCCAGCCAGGATAGTCCCACACAGTGGCGTAGCGAGGCTAGGTGCCGCCCGGGACCAGCCAATAAAGTGCCGCCTTTTCCACACCTCAAATTTGCTTACAATAATTTAAAATGTGTAAAGGTCAACGTTAACTATGTCAACACTCGCACGGGGCCCTCTTAATGTCGGGAACCATTGAGATAAAATCGGTGAAATAGGCCTAAAACCGGCTTTTGTTGAGAAGCGCTGGCTTGCAACTTTCATCATGATCCGTAAACTTGGTCTAGTTCAGGGGCGTGCAGAGGTCTTGTGATGCCGGGGCCCCGGGGCAACTGCTTGATTGTATGCCCCTTACCAAATGCTAATATTGAGGAATGTATAAATATAAGCACAGCAAAACTACCTGCCCCATCCCTTGCCACATGCAAAAGCATTACGCCACAAAAGCTTCACCTCAAGCGAGAGTAAAGAAGCGAAAAAATTGTCCGAATCTCGTACCACGTTACGCAACAACAGCAAGACACCTGAACGTTGTGAAAAAAATTTTGCATGGCACTTTTGACGAGAAAAAGGTGAAATGCGTTTCTGATGCTGGAGCTCTGCTTAAAAGAAAATGGTGTATTTTGAACGGTATCGTAGGCTACTTCTTTGGCTCCGAAGTGTATTAGCAGCTCCGAACGATGTTCATTCTGACAAATTTTCTGTATTATTTCGATCCTTTTTACAACAATTGAAAGCGAATGATCTATCTATGATTGCATTATTGCAAACTTTGCAATAGGCTTTTCTTGAATCAGCAGGACAGGCAGTAGTTAACACCGAGCCAAACTTCCAATTCTAATTCTTGCAAGCAAACATGTCGAAGCTTTTGACAATACTGCATTGCTTTGTCTTACCAAGGAGTTTTTTTTACCAGACATTACCAATTACCGCCACCGGCGTAACTGAACCAGTTGGACATATATGTGTCAGGGAATAAAAACATATCCTACCAATGCAATCTTTTAACTTAACGCGCTCACTAAGCACGTGACAGAAGCAATTCATTCAAAGCTTTACCAAGCCATCTAATTACTTATTATTACGACGTACTTAAAGCAGCTTCGTTGCTCCATAATAAAAATTCCAAATGATTGAAGGCAGCTGGTTGTGCCTCGTCCTGGTTTTGCCAAATTTAAAGCGTTTAGAAGAAGATGGGTTTCATCTCCAAAAACTGTTGAAACATTTTTTGCCAGGAATTTGCTACAAGCTAAACCTGCCAAACGGTTTTCAATATTCTGCTAGATATCAGCTCACTGCTAGATTGAAAATTTCACAGCTAACAGTGAAAAAATCTTGCTATAATACAAAACGCCGAAACGCCCGTCGCCTAAACGGCAGCAAATCAGCTAAAATGACAACTCTGCTATCTCGCTTCAAAAATGTCATTTTCCGACACCATCACATTATACAGACAAGCAGTTCTATTGAAACTGAGCAAAGCTAACTTTCCCGGGTTCTTCATTTCAACCGCCAAAATTTAATATTGATAAGCCCACCTAATGACCAGGCTGCAGCTTGTGGCACTTATTGAAAATATCCCACTGAACATTAAAAAATAGCATGACGCATGCCAAGAAA
>JGI24158J21664_10007857_pt1 | contig 14169 bp, 11 predicted proteins | sample Ectturendosymbi3_FD_21664 | JGI IMG/M metagenome (IMG submission 21664) | reverse complement strand
AAAATTGAGGTTTGTTGTCAATAATATCTTACAAAGTTTATGTTACTGTAAGGCGAAATAAAATTACGAAAAATTAGGTGAGTGGTGAATCAAAATATTATAGGATTTTTCGAAACTAGGGAAAAGTATGCAAATGACGTGAGCTCTTTTAATCCTTACAACGTTTCTACTGAAACAAACAGGAATTTGAGCAAAGTATCGTATTCATGTCTGAACCCAGGACAGTGGATTTTTCATAAAAGTGAAAGACGTTTTTAAGGTGTTGGTAAAAATGTTACGTTGGGCAAAATTTTTGTGCTTTTTCCATGACTTTCGAAGTTTTTTACGTTTATGTTAAAATGGTTCACACATTCTTATTGTGAAGAATATATCCACAATAATAGAAAATATATTATTTTATTAAAGCTTCGAATTGGTCATAAGCAAATCGAAACTTCGAAAACATGTATTCGATAGTTGCCGCTATACTGTTAACAGTATGCATTTGCAGCAACTGCGTAAACTGTTTACCTGATTGCACTTTGGTCTCCTCCTTGCAAATTTGTTAAAATAGGTTTTCGACTATATGAACGCGCAACATCTTCATTTTACCAGCAACCGTAAACAAATAACCAGGAATGATGGTAGGAGATCACGCAACACCCTTCAAAAATTGCTATTTCCTGCAAACTAAACTGTATTTGTGTGAAGCAAGTTTAAAGTTATTGCAAAAACGTATGGCCGTATTTCAACAAGGCTATATTTTCATTTACATGGTAATTAGCTTGTTTACATTACCTGAAAAGCGTATGTGACGGTTTGAGTGAGTACAGCGTCCAAGATTAATGTCAATTCCAACAAAATTCAGCAACCCATTTCCATATTCAAAAGTATGTAATTCCGGCCAATAGTTTTTCAAACAAACTCACTAAGGGATCAAACATACAAAACTCACAAGGAAGCTACTAAGTATTTTTTTCGATTTTTTGTATTTTCCCTTTGGGCCGCCATCGCTCTCATAAAAGCAGTAAGAGTGTTTCTTTGCCCGGAGCGAGTCAGATCACCAACGTGGCTGCCATTTGTGTCGGAAATGGGATTTTGCTTCGGGAGTTATCGTAATGACAAGGACAGGCTTGTCGTTCCTCTTCTCGGTTAATGATTTGTGAGTGGCTGAAAGATTACCTTAAATATTTGAGTAGATTACAATCAACCTTGCTCGGTTATCTGTCGTGCAAAGGTGTTATAATGCCCGATGTGTGTCGATGATTTGCGCTGCCGCTCACGCGTTGATCGGCATAAAAGCAAGGGCGAGACTCGGTAGGTCCTCACCCAGATCTGTGCCTCTGTTTGACTATACAAGATGTGCTCAGCGCCACTGACAACGGCGGGGCTGGCGACAGCCAGCTGTTTGTCCGACATAGGTCAATGTTGGCTTGTTCACATTAGACAATGTTTAATTAGAGATAGCGACTTTCAATGCAGGTTTTGTCGATTTACACGTCACTGACTTTTTTGTCGAGCAGGTGAGACTGTCCAACCACTTCTGTTCGTCGCTGCGATACTCACCTTACGACGCTGTTCTATCGCCGGCAAAGGTGGAAGCTATTACCAGCGTGAGTGCAAATGTGATTGTTTTGAATTTTGTTTTCCTAGATATGAAGGTGCTTCGCAGTGGTTTTCCATGAAAGGCAAACATCCGGTGAGAGAGTGAAGTCGTTCACATGGTTGCACTGCAGGAACAAAATTTTTAAAATGCCGATGAGCATTCGTGATGAAACGGACAGACATTATAGCCTCGCGAAGAAGAGTTGGTAGAAATATACAGGCGCAATTCCGCACGCAACAGTAGGCTTATCCGCTTAAGACATAGTTTGTTGCTGATACGTCGTCGAAACAGGCAGCGGGTGATTGCTCGGAACAATAACGATGGCGTCTGTTTTTTTTGCAGGCGAGAAACATGTTCGGGGTTGTATCTTCCGACAACATTCTGCAACTACGCAAAACCGGACTCTCTTTCGCAAATGACAACTCTTTGCGAGGTACGCATGTTTCAGTTCATTGTGATCGTAGACATACGAGACGGGGTCAAGGGGGCGACAATCTTCCCATATCTGCAAAATTTGTAAAATCAAGCAAATGATGGTAAAGTTTGAGAATTTTTTTAAAGAAAAATGTTTTTCAGGGTAAAGTACAAACAAATTAGAGCAAGCAAGGTAGCGACTGTTGTGTAATTGATAAGATTGAAAGACGAGATTTCAGAAGAAACGGAGATGTGATTGAAAAAAACGTGCGAAAATGACACTGTTCAGTTATATTGTGGCTGCAAAAATCTGTATGACCTTTTATCCACTTCACTTCATTAAAAAGAAAATTGCGCAAAGCCCGGCAAAAATAATGCAATTTAGAAAATTCGCACCTAATTTAAAACGAAAAACCTTGTTCATAGTTGGTATCAGCAATCGGGAATTTCGAAATGTTGTGGCAAAACGTTTAGAGCCCCCCTGGAAAAAGCCTTTCCTCAAAGTTATGATGTCATCGCCTAAACATTTTTAACTATCGCAATATTACCGTGTCCGTTGGACAGTCAAAGTTGTTACTACAGGAAAACCAAATAGTCAGGACTTCCATGTATGCATTAAGTCACAAATCACATACATTAATTGAAATACGAGTTGTTTTGATATATTGTTCAGGACATGCATCTGCAGACAACAGTTATTTGCCCAAGTTTCCAGTAATTTCTTCGGCAATTGACAGAGGCCTTGCTACGTCGCACTTCGCTGTTGGAGATTACTCGGAAGCAAGACTCTCAAAAGCAATAAAAAAAACAAGCACAACAAATAACAAACGGTGAGCAAAGCAGCAGTCTATTCAGGCCCGGCAAAATGCACGATTTGCACTGGATCAATGTGTTGNACAGCTACGCCTTGGATTTCCGTCTTTTTTTGCGTTTGCAATGAGTGTCGGTGTCAAATAACATGTCCACATGCGTTTGCGCAGCTTAAACGTAAATTAGCGTATTTCGAAAAACAGGTGCCGTTGGATTTACAATCGGTTTGCAGCATATATGATATATCACCTTTTTAGAAAAATATACATTCATTAGATTTTCCACATCAGTACATGTTTTCCTGGCTATTGTGTAAATTGTGGTAAGATGGGCAAAATTCGTGATAGGTAAGATGAGCCTGTTGTGGACATATGTTTCAGTAACGGCATTTTTGTTCAATGAAATTTTGCAGCTTCTCCTGCGAAAATTGCGACAGGACTTTTCATGACAGTAGCCCTTTACAGCGGCACATCCGTCAGCAGCACCATGGTGCAAGAGCTCACCCTTGCGGCGAATGTGGAAAAGCGTTTGCTACCGCAAGTGGGCTCAAACAGCATCAGCACATCCACAGCAGCGTAAAGCCTTTCACTTGTGAAGTTTGCCACAAGGCTTATACTCAGGTATGGAAATGTTTTTGCAATTTTTTTGCAAAAAACTGTTAGGAGGTGTACACACGTGTCATATTCATGGTCAGGGTCGGCCCTAAGCCGATTGGACCGATTGCTTCCTATCGGGCCCCGCGCCAAAGGGGGCCCCGCGCAACGCCCACTAAACTACCCAAACTTAACACTTTCTCTTGAAGCTACTTTATAGTGCCAGCGCTGGGCCCACATGCAGTATTTTTTGAACGTGGGATCCGTTGCCAGCGATAACCAAAGTGAACTGCGCGGTTTTAACACCTTTCATTAGAATTCGTTCTGTGGAATCGTAACAGTGGCCATTGTGTTTTGATAATGCGTGGTCTACAGTAGTTTTTTAGTAGCAGGCAGAGAAAGTTTGAGTTTTGAAGCTGTTTTCTGTTTCAGTTATAAGCGTTTCGTGCTTGGCAGGGCAAGGTTTAATAGTTGCTGCAACATGCGGTTCGATCGATAGTTGTTGCTGTTTCAAGAGTTACTGGCATTTGTCTTCTTCGGTCTGTTAATAGCGTTATTCGTTTTCCTTCGTAGAGATCTGATAAGGCAGCCTCTTTCCCTAATTTGTTTATTGCTCTCAGCATTTACTTGATCATCCTCGTAACCGTGACATTCGGAAAAAGGGATTTTTTCTAACCTAAAAGTAATTAAAATGTAGGCGTATTTAAGAAAATCAATCCAACAAGAGCACCTAAATAGTTTGGCGATTGTGTCCATTGAATCCGAAATTCGCAGAGGCTTTAAACTTGGACNAAATTATGAGGAACTTTGCTAATGATAAAGCACAAAGATAAGTTTTATCTTAGCAAATGCATTTTCCGTATCACAGACTGCAAATAGCCTAAAACAGGGTTACAAATGCGGAACTCAAATTTCAGGCTCTGGCTCCGGCTCCAAACATCAAAATCTTTTGGCTGCAGATCTGGCTCCAACATCCAAAAATTTTCGCTCCGGCTCAAATGATTTAGTCAATTGAAAACTGAAAACTGTTATATTATTTAACAGTTGTACTATTACACCAGCATAGATGAGGTGTCGCGAAATGATGCGTTTAATGGATAGTGGGACATGTGCAAAAAAGTTTGAGAAGCCCTGATCTGCACAAAGGAGCATGGGCGTCGGAAAGATTTTTTCAGGGGGGAGCGATAGTGAACTTTGCCTGGTGGTAGGCAAACGCATTTTTCCAGGAGTGAGCCAACAGCGGTGAAATTATTTTTCCAACTGGAAACTAAGAGACAAACATTTTTCTACCAAAAGTTAATAGGAACATGCCAAGTTTCAAAATCCAGGGGGCGGCTTGCTGACACGCTCTTTCGTATGTTGATGTTCTGTAGCTAAGTTGTGATATCTTATCATTGCTGGCTGATCATATCAAGCATATTGTTAATTTCATTTAAAACATGGCCAAGTGGCCTGCCCCACCCGCGGTAGGTGCCTGGCCTGAGGGGAGGTATTGAGTGTAGTAACTCATTGATTTATTGGGTGCTGTGGAGATGTCCATGGAACGAACATGGAAAGTCTCTGCTGGAGAGGTGAAACTGGGTGGTATGCTTCCAGACACCCCTAGATTGGCATTACCCCTTCGGGCCTCGCTCTTTTACATCACTCATGATTTCTACCATTATGACTTGATGACCATCCTCAAAGTTCTGCACACCCCACTGAATGGGGCCCCGCAAAAGGGCTTCCAGCCGGGCCCCGCACTTGCTATGGCCGGCCCTGTTCATGGTGCTGTATTTGATTGCTTTATGTGCCCAAACTTGTTCCGGCTAAAAAGTTGGAAAAACGCCTTGACAGTGTTGTTTTGAGTAGAATCTTGCTGGGGAAGTTTTGTTACCAAAAGCGGAACCAGAGCGTGATTGGGGCTGTGATCTGTGATACCCTATTTCGAATTAAGTACGAAAATACAAAACCAACAAGCAGGGTTTCGTAAAACACCGACGTGGTTTTTTACACCTCACTTTCAGTGAAAGGAAGTGGTTCACTTTTGGTCCACTTTCGTAATATTTCTTCTCACTGAACTTGGGTTTTCAAACCTTCGCAGTTTCCCCCATACCAACCACAATCCCTGGCTACGTCGCTGTTTGTTACTGGCTGCACACTTTTCGATTCAGTTAAGCTGTTTTATCGTTTTCGCTTAAAATGTGACATGTTGAAGGAAACAAATTCAATATTACTTACCTTTAAACAAGTTATTCGCTGCAAATCGTATGATAACACTTTGTGAACAAGGAAGATGTGTTCTAAATTTTTTTATGTGGCTTTAGTGCTTTCATGTACTTTAAAACTTGTAAATGCAATGGGCGACAAAACATCATTTTCGGATTCTAATTAAATCTTTTCAGCGCCATTTAAACTTGTGTCAACAGTTTACAAATAGATGGTGTGACAATTGGTGTGTCTGCAGGAAGGCTTCAAACTGCTGCCCAAGATCAGGCAAACATGCCCCCAGGTTGATAACAGCTTGTCACGTTTTGTGTGCCAAGCATGTTAGCTTTCCAGTAAAGGCTTGCGTTTGGTGATCGACTCACTGCAAACGCGTAATTTGCTTACGCAGTTCAGCAACTTGTGTCGGCACAAGCGCATGCATGCGGACTGCAGAGCACAGATAAGGTGCCGGAACTGTCGCCATCAATTCCCAAACACAAACACCTTGAATAAGCATCGACGTTTCTGCACAGCAGGTGGAGGCAGCATCACCAAAACGTAAGTGCTTGTAATTATTAACAAGTCTGAGATCACTTTGAAACGTGACGGGCATGTTTTCTTTGTAACGCTTTAGAAGATATGCGGATCGCATGACGTTTTCATTTTTAGTGAAAAAGCATTAACTGATCATGGCCATTTAGAAGAAAGTAGTTACTACGTTTATGCAAATAAATCGTTTACTGCCATTTCTAAGCATTCACAGTACACCGTTTATCGTTTATTCACAGTCACTCAGTGCTCGGCAAGGTTGCTGTATTTACAGTTTTGTCCATTTAATCGTTGTTAGCACGTGTTACAGAATATAGACCAAACGCTGATCCAACGTTAATGCGGTTCTTTCCCATTACGTTTCACCACTGAAGCTTTTTCACCTTGGAAGGGTCATCGTTTTTGGCTTCTTGTGCCATCGTTTCCCATGACTGGTAGCCTATACATGCAGGGCTTTATATATCATGCGCAGTCGTGTTGTCCGGGAAACGCGGGTAAATGTCGTTAACTATTTTTAAAGGAGAACGGGTTTTCTCTTCAAGTGTGGCACACATCATCGTGACGTTTTTGCGATCGCTTTCTTGATTCCCAACAAAAAATCTCCTCAAATACTAACATGTAATGTTTTAAAGAGCGTTTCCCGACCTTTGGCGTTGGCAGTGTAATACAGTCGATCCGTTAAATACAACGTTATGTACAGTATTTATAACCGTTTATGCATTTATACCGTTTATGCGTGTGCTCGTCGTTAAATATGCACTATTCATCGGCATTTCGAGAAAAGTTGCTATTGATCAGAATCGCATTCGTGTTCATTGTTTATATATAATTATATAGCTAATCATTTATAGAAGAAAGGAAAATTGCTGTTTATCGGCTGATTTACACACAATTATTTTATAGCGCGCCAACTTGTACCTCAGTTTTGTCATTATTGTATCTGCGAAAATCCGCAAATGTGCCATAACGTCTTTATATTTCCGAAGTCACTCTTCATTACGGTGCCTCCTGCATTCTGAGTCAACTACTTAGTTGTTCCGTATTTCAGCTGCGTGAACACGGCAGAAGACGAGCGATAAGCTATAACACTGCAGTTCGTCGATTTAATCGTTGTTTGCTCTGTTCAGAATCATTCATCACCGGCCTTCAACCAGGGTGAACTCGTCAAGCAACCCCGAATATGAAGACACTGGCAGTGGAGTAAAGACAGCAGCGTTGTTCCGTCAAGGTAATATGACGCAAACATTTTCACAACCATTTATTGGCAAACTTCTGAAAGCACGATTATATTTACTTACATATCATTTCTGCAGGTCCATACCCAGGATTCAACATCCCGACAAAAAGAATTTGCGTCAGAGATGACAGAGCTGTGGAAAGGCACTATCCCCACGCGAGCTTCAAACCAAGTCCTGTTTACGAGAATAGCGAAAATGTGGACGAATCTCGTCTTTTTTACGTCAGAAAACCCAAACATCATTGCCAGGAGCTTTCGAAAAGAGCTGTTGCAGATGCTGGAGTTCAGTGTTCGAATCCCGTCGCCGACGACATCTCCGACGTTCGGGAGGATGTTTGCGTCATTGAGCCAAATGCTCTGCGATTCAAGGCTGCGTCGAGCTACGAGCAAATGCATCACCATCAAGTGAGTCATGCGAGCGTGCAAGTTGACCTATCCAATGAAGAAAAGCACCGATCGTCGGAAAGCAGCTGCGGTGTTACTCAGAAAACAAACGCTGAATCTGAAAATGGCGTGATGAGGCGTGATCATATATGGCATCCTCTTCTATCGACAACTACGAAACTTCCCAGGCACGCAAGCGTGCTTGCTGACAGCGACTTGACAACCCAGAATAAGCACGCTGCTGCAGGAGCTGTGGCAGCGGCCATTTTATACCAAAGCACCTTGGAAAGAAGAGCACACACTGAAAGAAGATCTAATTTTAGACTTGCAGAAACACAGCGATCTGTTCAACCAGCAAATGACGAACCGCTAGATCTTTCTGTGCCCAAGAAACCGAAAGAAGAATCTCCCAATCCGTCAACTGCCACGCTGCCTGCTTTTTCCTTGAAAGATCCTTTGAGCTTTTATTACAACTTGGAAAAACACTGGAGATCAGCAGGCGTTGATAACCATGGTCCTATTGCACCGCAAACGACAACGCAAATAAGGCCNGAAATCCTTTTCCCTTGGACAGCGTTTCCATGGTATTTTCACCCAAGTTTTCGCCCTGCGTTGNCAGCATCAGCTCAATATCCAACTCCCTATGCCAAGAGTACCATAAACCTTTCCCCAATTTTTGGTGGCGTTTACGAACGTGCTCCTACCCGAGACTTCAGATCCGAAGCGGGTGTTTTCCAACAGAGTCGCCTTTCAAGAGAAAGGTACACGTGCAGGTTCTGCGACAAGGTGTTTCCCAGGAGTGCCAACCTTACTCGGCATGAGCGCACCCACACCGGGGAACAGCCGTACACTTGCATTTTTTGCGAGCGCAGCTTCTCAATCTCATCAAATCTACAGCGCCATGTGAGGAACATCCACAATAATGTAAGCGTGCTCAAAATAGGATTCATTGGTGTGTGTTATTGCTATGAGATAAACATTGCTTTGCGGCGCTTCCACTGCAGTGGGAACAGGGTTTTTCCGTTTGAACAAAGTCATTTTATTTAAAGTTGCTCAGGGATATAAGCCGGCTTCGTTAATTTAGAAGTAATCTACCATTACTATAAACCGATTTTTTCACAACTTAACTAAATGAAATTGCTTCTGCAGGAGCGGCCTTATCCATGCCACTTGTGTGGCCGAGCATTCGGTCAGCAAACGAACTTGGACAGGCACCTTCGCAATCACCTTCGAGACAAGTAAGTCTATTGCAACAGTTTGACAAACTTACTCACTACAACGCATTTTTTAAAAATTTGAAAAATATTGCAAAAAAAAATGAGATTTGTTGCCTCAAAGGAACCCACGACCGCAACCTTAACTTCTGCTTGGACCAGCGAGCATATTTCGTATGCCCACTATATATCGGCTCATGAAAGCTTAACAGTACAGTCGTTTCCTAGCAACCACTTTTTTGCACCACTCCCCAGATTTCTGATTTGTTCACCTGTTGTTCGTTCATTTATCTGTAACCTTGTCAATTCGCATCGCAATTAGTGGCCATTTCATTAACAAGAGAAACATTTGCGCGTTTTTTTCAAATGCAATGACTTAAATCACATCATAGGAAGCTGTCGCGTTGCTACCGATGTCTTGAGACAACGGGTTACACAACTTCACACCGCAATGAGTGTAACACAAAACTTTTAGCAAGTATTTAGCTGCTGCACCAGCACCGACGCTTTTTACACGCAATAATATATCCTGGTTTCTTAGTTTCACCTTTGAGCATTTAAGGTAAGGATTTTTGCTTTCATGCCACACAAGTTTGTGAGGGCGTATCCTCTGAAATTCAAAATCTAATTTCTTATTTCAAAAAACACTACTTTAGATCAATATGGTTAAGTTTTGATTTTATTCTCCCGCAGATAAAATCTGTTCCTGAGCTTACTCTTCCGCGATTTTACGTTGACACGATTTGGTTGGTTCTACACTATAGTCCTGAACCTTGTTGTTTTGCTTTTTTGCAGCGAACCCGAAACACCGAAATTTTCCAATAAAATCGCCGAAGCGGATTCAATATCGGAAGCGCTTGCAGATGGGAACAACAACAACACGACGGCTAAGGGTGTTTGCACTTCTGATCCGTGCTCAACTTATTCCACTGCTGCCATTGCAACAACCGAAAACGTCTCGCAGTCGTGGTCCTCTCCGCTGATATCCATTAGCTCTGGACCTGAGCAAGACAGCCCAGACGGGTCGTCAAAAAACAGTAGCTTTTCATTCAGCAGTCCAGGATCCGAGTCCCGTCCTGGTTTGGGTATGGTCGACAGTGTCGACAGCGCGGAATCGGATCGCGATATCCGTTCCTACCGTTCGTCCAACAGTGCTAATGCTGTCTCCGACAAAGACGGCTTGCTGCGGCTTGTTGAACCGTGCTTTGCTAGACAACCTGCAGCTGTTATGCAGAGTTGAACTGAACTGGCGCTGTATTGACCCTACAATGACTTACCAGAAACCCAAGAAAGATGCGGCTTGTGTTTTGCCCCCAAAAGCAGCTATCATTTTCGTGTGACAAGCGTTTCGACATCTTCCATAAGCGGCTGGTATGTCACGTAATGTGGAATTAGTTTCATTTTTATCATAGCAATGACAAATTTTTAAGAAAATTGTCGCTTCACGACGTTTTATGCTATCTTAAAGGAAGATACACGCACACACAAGTTAATGTTTGGTTACATGGATACATTCATGCAATATCCCATCACGGATTAAAACGAGCATTTGCTCTCAACCGATTCATGTTGTAAATGCCTGATGTAGCTGCAAGCACACTTCTTTCACTCAAAATCTTGGAAAGTTCTCCTGTGTCAGATTTGACCGAACTTCTCTTCGCCTGTAAATGTTTTAAATGTTTGTGAATATTTGCGTTGCTGCGTATCGGTTTGCGTGAAGTTTAACACGTCAGAAACCTTACACTCTGGAAAAACTGGTGTACGCGTTAAAGTTTGAGTCACCGCCTAATAAGGTATGTATGGTTATGAATCATTGCCTGCTACGCAAATATGCATCTTTTGGCTGACTCGTTCAGATTTCTACGCGAAGATTTGTCAACTAGATATCCTCGAACCTCGCATCCAAAATGTAATTCCGGTATCGCCCAGCAGCGTAGCCAGTCCAAAATTTTTGGGGGGGAAATTAGGGGGGGATTTTTGATTTTAGGTTAGCAACAGCATATTTTGTGTGGGCCACCGCCTCTCAACGCACATGACTAAATGTTCTGAAAATTTGGGTGGCATGGCCCCCCCTGGCTACGCCTATGGAATCGGCGGTCAAAAAACTAATGTTACTTTGCTGACTCGAGAAATAATATATCGGTCGGGTTTATTGTACTTTTAATCCGGTTGCTTTAGTAACGCAGGTCCGTAGCTAGTGCTAAACCTTAAAGGATCACTTTGATGCTGAAGATTCCAAACTTGTAAGGTAGGTAACTCAGTCGTAAGGAGCCGCGAGGACTATAGCCCACCCCTAGTCGAAAAATAGTGAAGATTGGGGCGAAATGTGGTAACAATTAAGGAAAATTTTTAAAAAACAAGCAAAATCAATTAAAAGATGGGGAAATTTGCTAGAACCTATAGATTTCTGCAATGGTTAAATGACTTCTAAAAATGTGGAAAAGTTTCAAATGAAGCCATTGGCAATACATCTCCATCCCCTCATTTAAGGAGGTTGTAGACCATGCTTTCGGGACCAACGAGTTTAGTCAAACTACCGTGCCTTCAACTACATGTTGCTTCTCCCCCCGAAAACCACCCTCATTTGCCGAGAGACACCAGAACGGCTACAGAAGCTGATAGTTTCTCGCTGTTGAAATCTGTGGCTATTTCGCGCTTTTCAAATTCCTGCCAGGTTATATTTCTTTGGTAACTTGGTAATGCAATTTCTGCAAGTGGAATCTTAGGTTGGCCACTCTGTTTTATCTCACCGAGCTTATAGGGAGAAATTTTTTCGACTCAAGCGTTCAATACCTCATTGCAGAGAATGGGTGCTGAACCGTTATTCTGAGGACAGAGCCTCACGGCGATTGGTGGCCCGCAAATTACCACTGGTGGTAAGCGAGGACTTTCCTCATGGTACGAAAGAGGCTTTTAAATCATATGTAAATTTTAGTGTCATATACTGTAAATTGATGGAGTCCATGGTTGTAACTGTCGCGAACTACAAGACCCTTTGCAATAGCCAGGCTTGTCCGTAGGAATCCCATGAGATGGGGCAGCTTGAGCTTTGTTCCATTGTAATTAATTTTAACGTCATATAGCAGGAATTTTTGGATGTTGAGTAACATCAATATATGCTCACAGCACAGCAAGGGGGTCGCCCTCCAATCAATTGTCTAACAGGGTTACGTAATTTAAGCAGCTGTTGTTTTGAACAAGTTTAATGAAGTAAACTGCATTTGTCCATGATGGCCGCTCAGTACAAATCCGGAATCGTCTTGCTGCGCCTGGACATCATTTCCAATGTTCTGTGAGCATGGGCGTCCGCAGAAACTTATCCAGGGGGTGCAACGTCGACATTTCGCTTATCCTTTTTAAGGTTGCGAACGATGCAATACAAATGGACCTACACAAAACGCTTTACCCTTTCTACACCACAAAGAAAATTCCACATGAACGCACGCGCTCCGTTCGCATTTGTTTGGAATCGTATTCAGGTGGTGCTGTATTCAAGTTTGCGAAGGGGTTATACTTGTCATCCTTTACAGCTTTTGCTGAATTGCATGNGGTATCAACCGATATCATTATTATTGTGAACTGCAGACAACTAAGTCTGAATTGGACTTGAACTATCCACAACTGCGTTGCNGTGCTCACATTAGTCTATGTGCATGTAACCTCACTTCTCAAAATTTAGTCTGAAATGTTTTCTACACTTGGGCTATCAGAAATGCTTTTTCTTTTCATAAATTAGACAAATGTCCATTTTTCGAGCACTCTGAAAATAAGTCATTTTTTTCAAAATAACACAGGTCAACAAAATTTCAAAAAATTTTTCTTTCTTTTATGGAAATAGTCATCTCTTATAGATTTTTTGGCGCTGAATCCGAATATGACAATCAAAAACTTCGATTAGCTCTCGTGTTTTGAATATTTTTAATTTTTATTGTTGTACAAATGCATACATTAATGCTAATGCAACAACAGAAACGTGCATGTTCACAATCGCTTTTTTTAAGCTTTCTTGCTGTAAGACAAGTCTGGTTGATCTCGAGCAAAAGTCCAACAGTAATCAGCTAATATTGATGGGCTGCATCTTCCTTGGTAGCGTTTTTCCATGACTGCAATAACCTGGGGGAAACGCTCCCCGTGTTTGTCACTTACGTCACCACAGTTTGAAGGAAAAAAATTTAGTGCCTATGTAAGAAGTGTATTTTCAAAGACGTGTTGCACCCCATATTTTTGTAGGAATCTATCATGTGTTCCAAAAGTTCAATATAATTTGGTGCTTTTGCCTTTCCAAGAAATTTGTGTGCCACATCTCGAAATGCATTCCAGACAACTTTCCCTGTTCCAGACAAGGTGTGATCAAAGTCTTCATCCCTTAACAGCTTGTTGATTTGGGGTTAAACGAAAATACCTTCTTTGAGCTTTGCTTGGCTTAATACAGAAAGCTTGTTGCAAATGTACTGGAAAGCTGCTCCATCCTGATTCATCACTTTTACAAAATTTTTCATTGGGCCAGTTTAATATGCAAACGGGGAAGTAAGATCTTTGATGCATCAACAAGTGGAGTGTACTTCACATTTATTGTACTTCCTTTCAAAGTGCTTTATTTTGGCCAGTCCTTTTTAAGGTAATGTTCATGTCTTGCACGACTGTCCCATTCACACAAAAAAAACAGCAATACTTATAACCAGGCTGAAATCCCAATAGTATTGCAATTACTTTGAAGTCACCACACAGTTGCCAGTAGTACTGTTCGTTATTTATGTACTGTAAAAGATGCTTCATATTCTCGTATGTTTCGGTCGTATGAGCTGCATATCCAATGGGAATTGATGGCAACATATTAACATTGTGCAGCAATACAGCTTTTAGACTTAGCTTGGATGAATCAATGAACAGTCTCCATTCTTCTGATCTGTGGGTGTACCCCAATTCTTGCATAATGCCATTAACATCTGTGCAATATATAAGCCCCAACCCCCCTTTCATGCTAAAAAACTGGGCCAACGACTGTTGACGTGTTCGCAAACTACAAACATTGACACCAGTTTGAAGCAAATTCCATTGTTTCAATCTTGAAGCCAACAGTTCAGCTTTAACTTTCAGAAAATCTAAATCCCCTAGAAAGGGGTGTCAAATGATCTGTGAAGGGGGGTCAAATGTAACAGTCCCCACAGGCCTTAGAACCATGCTGTTATTAAAAAA
>JGI24158J21664_10007856_pt1 | contig 14170 bp, 4 predicted proteins | sample Ectturendosymbi3_FD_21664 | JGI IMG/M metagenome (IMG submission 21664) | reverse complement strand
CAAACTGAAATATCAAACACTATATGAATCAGTGGATTTTCGTCAAGTTTTGAATGTCTAGCCCCCGCACCAACGCAAAGCCCCCCAGTAGAAACGCAAAGCCCCTATTGAAAACTTTCTGGCGACAGTTCTGCAGCATATATCCAACGTTATTATGAATTCTCGTTAGGAGGAAGAAATGTGATGAATCTAAACAGATTTTTTAAACCTTTTATATCTAAACGTGTTGTGCAGTTGCTGTTGGTGGCTCGAAACTCGGCGATCAGAGGCCGTCGCCATGTTCATCAGAACCGTGCCAAAACAATGTTGTTTGCCAAGAAATATCTGAAACAGAGTACAAGTGTAACAGCGAACCATGTATTGCAGTGGTAATGCGGTGTATTTTTCTCAGCCTTTTGTTCTCCTTTTGCGCTGTCTTGACCACTTAGAGGTCTGAAAGTGCAGACCAGTAGTTAAGTCAGACCGATGCGTTTGTTGCATCGCTATGTTAGTCACTGTATTATTCGGAAAGTCGATTGTGTCTATTTGCTTTCTGTTGTTCCATCTTTGTCTTTAACCTTGTTCATTTTGTTCATCCACCGCAATGGTGAGTTGTGTACTGTTCGAGACAAGCTACGAAAACCCGAGCAAACATGTCTTGAAACCACATTTGAATTTCAAAACAGTAACAAGCAAGACAAATATATACAAAGTTCTTTTAACGCCTCATAAAATATTTTAAAATGGTGATTTGCTGGAAAAATGAAGATTGGTTGGACAAAGTGAGACAAAACCAAGACAAATTAGGCGAATACTGAACTGAAGTTCTCACAAAATTTTCTGTAAAATAGGAAAAATCTGTGGACAACTTTGGTGTTTCGGATATTTCACGGGAAGCAAATTTAGAAAAACTTGTCAATTTTGGAGCAAGCATTTTCAGGTTAATTGTTGATTGATAAAATAAAAATGTTGCTCAAAATTTTGCGTGTTGGGAAAATTACGCAAAAGTTTTGCTGCCCCTGTGAATTTCAAGTGGAGTTGCAGTGTGACTGCAGAGAACTGAATGATCGCAAATTGCTCTGGCTTACTTCAACTGCTCCATATCGAGCGAAGCGGGCAGTGTTTCACATTTTAACCGTGATTTTGTGTTGACGCATGCTTTTTATTTTTTCTGAGATGGAATCGCGAATACAGAAATGTCCACCAAAGGAATCTTGTGTACGATGTGTAAGTTAACTCGTCTCTCGTATATGTTCAATTAAGAGTTGTAAACGGGCCTCATTTCGAAGCTCGAACCCGATCCGAGCCCGAAATCACAAAACCGAACCCGGCCCGAGCCCGACATTTATTTTTGAAGTCCGATTTAGGCCCGAAAGCCAAATTTACCGAGCGAGTCAAGATATGCGCAACTGCGGGGCATCGGTGGCGTAGCTAAGTAAACATGACTGAATAACGCTTTGAAATGAATCACTTTTTTATTGAAAATTTAATCAACTCGATCGCTTCAACAGTAACTGACGACAAACGTGCCTTTCGTTGCGAAAAATTTTGTATGCAGGCCTGAAATCGGCCCGAAACATTTTAACAAAATTAAGCCCGAACCCGGCCCCACTTACAACTATGCTTCATATCATGTCTATGTTTGAATATAATACAACTATCACTTTTTTAACAACTCCTGCTTTGCTGATGATCTACAGACTCGCAACTTTTATCATTCATATAGTTTGAATATAACCATGGTCGGCTACCTAGTCATTAGCCACTTCCTTAGTTTAAGAAATTATGCGGAACGATTGAGAATGGTTGGATAAACGCCATAAGAAGCATTATTTCATGACGGTCATTGTACCCATTTTACATGTTAATTTATTGTCATTCAGTACACTAGTTGCTATCAGAGAAATATACCTGTGTTCTGTTAGTTTTCACTACTGTATATTCAAATATCCCCAAAAGGCAAATAAGTACAAACATAAAAAGGAAATTTTTTAGAAATAAGGACAAAACTATTTTCAAAGCGAAGACACAGTCCTTCAAAATAAGGAAAATTTTGAGAAATAAGGACGTGTCAACCCTAATTTAAAGAGCAACTACACCATAATCAGAGGCACACACCCAACTGTTCTAATGGCACTTGCTTACTAACATATCACTGCTGCAGACTGCAGTTAAAAATAATCGCTTTAATGCGATCGTCGATAAACTTGTTTAACAGAGTGACTTATTGGTGCGCACAACGTTTAGCATGCTTCAGAATAGTACTACGAGTGGTGCACAAGAGCACGTAGTGACAAGGTTTCCGACAGCTTTGCGAAATAGCAACCATATGGTTTAACAATTTTTTAACAATCTTCCAATGCTAAAAAAGAAAGACACTGTGTGGGTATATAACGTCAGTTAAAGCACTGGCTGAAAAAAGTTAAATTAAATTCCTGTTATATTCTCCAATAGAACTTTCACATTCACTGAGTAGTAATCAACTTTAATCTTTTCGAACTACAATCTAATCTATATATAATAAACAAATATTTTACTTTCCTATCCAAGAAGGCAAAATGTCCATCGGTCAACTTCAATCTCAACTCGTACGTACTTTGAATAAATGGAAAAACGTTTTTGAAATATTTAAGCAGAACAAATTCAAACAGTGTTTGCTGGACTGCATTGCATATACGGAGCGGTTGGTTGTACAAAACGCAAATTCTTTCTAATCATTTTCTCACTCAAAACCATAGGTGGCGGAACCTTTTTCAAAGTGGGGGGGGCATAAGTCCAAGTCAAAAAAATCTAGAAAAATTTTGTGGTTTGTATTGGCAACTGTGACGTCACAATCATTGAAATATGACGTCATTAACTTTTTTCAGCATGTTTAAGCAATTTTATGCAATGATTTTTTAGCCCTCTCAACGCCCTCTATCTACAGGATACCCTATCTACCTACGCTACACTGACTAGTACACATAAATGCAACCAGTCGTTATTAATCTTGCACAAAATTCATCCACAAGTAAGTACAAATACTGCATGCGCAAAACTAAGGGAGCGTCCTCATATTACATCATCAGATAGGAAGGGCTTGAAAAAATGTAAATTTCCCGGGAAGCTTGTCGAAATTTCCCTTGGGTCGCAAGTTGAAGACGATCGCTCCCTCATGACGTCGCAAAAGGAAGTTATTTTCTTGAAAACCTTGCACTTAAGAGCCTCAACTATTACTGCGTTCACATAGATCAGGCCTTCCCAACCTTTTTGGTGTTGCGGGCCACAAACGTTTTTGTGACGAAAGAATAAGCGATTGTAACATAACAAATACCTTGATTTTGATAAGTTTTATGCGATAACAGGAAATAATAATGAGCCCTACAGCTACTTGCACGCATTGTTGCCATCTTGTATGGATGTAAACCAAATCTAAAAAATTGACATATATTCGAAACGCTTGTTTTACAAGCTTTTGGGTGGTAGGCCCCTAACAGAAACAGCAGGTATAATTTTGGTGTGTTTTGATGGCAAATATACTTGAGCCTATAAAAAATTTTAAAAATCTGCTTACGAACTTATTACATCGCGGGCCACTTAATGCGGCCCGCGGGTTGGGCAGCCTTGACATAGATCAACCTGGATTGAATCAGCCTACTAGCATCGGTTCACACTCAACGTGTAAACAGTTGCATCGCCGCAGTGTACCACGCTACCGCTCGGTACGCAAACACGAGATACTGAAGGAGTGCAAAACGGATGGAAGCGGCAAATCTTCGTCCCGAAATGGCAAATTCTCACGCCTAATCCTTGCTTAACCTGCTTCTAAAATTTGTACTTTGTAGGCACTATTCTATTTGCAAGGAATTTTTTACTACATTAGAGTTTTAGATAATTTATTTAAGTAATATGGACTGCTTACATGAAGCTTCGCAACAATGGTTGCTAACGGCCAACCAAATCGTAGTTTGTAGACCATTGAGAGACTTCTAGACACCAAACTAAAGATATCCGATGGATAATAAATTTTAATATTCTCTAACGCATGTGTAACGGCAAGAGTGTACGTAACTCGCATAACAGGGTCGAGCAATTCCTACTCTCAAGTCGCGTAATCACGGCATGCCCACGGTTCCTGCACAGTAAAGGCCAGTGGTTCTCAACCTTTTCGCTGAAGGGAGCCAAATCCAGGTCTACGGCTTTGTCAGAGAGGCGCACTAAAAAATTTTAACGCAAGCCGAAGCCCTCCCCTTCGTTACGGGCCTGGTCACCAGATGATTAGATGTGCAGAAATCATATTGTAGGCTAGATTGGTATATGGGTATGTTTTCAGAAAGACTTCTGGTTCGTTTTCTTTTGGATGCCTTGAAATCTTCTCTAGTTGGCTTGGATAATTCTGCTTAGGAGTTTGATTGATGTTGGGAAAGGGTATTAGACAAACGATGTTTGGACAATCGAAAGGGTACCCAACAGCATGCAGGGGCTAACAAGGGGAGATTGAAAAGATACATCCTTCACCCATCAGTAGTTAAAATAAATTGTAAATTATTTTGTGAACTACGTTAATTTTGGCCAAACATTTTTGCTACTGTAAGAGGATATTAATGGGGTTTGCCTAAGAGTGGGACTGCATGCATCATGTCCAGTGGCTAAAGATTTGTAGCATTTTAGAGCAGAAATGTGCAAGAAAAATATTTAGCTACCATACCTTGCAATATATATATCGTACCTTGCAATTTATCGTCTTTTTAAGATTAAGCAACTTAAACAAGACATTAAATCGTGCTGCAACCCACACATAAAATGCATGAAAATCGATGTGTTCTACTTAAGAGTGATATGCACGTGCGACCAATGCGATTCATCGTTTTGTGCACTCCAAGTGACAGCTCTGATAAAACTGAACTGATGTGTTCTACTGTATTGCGTTGCTTGATTGCATCATAGTCTGATAGTAGTGTAATCAAGCTGAACTACAGTACCATGTCCAACAACAAAATTAAGTTTATTAATTTCTAAATCATTTGTAGGGATAAAGCATAGCGTGATTAGTGTTGCTTTGAAAACACCTCTAAAAACAAGATTGGGAATCTGTATTTACATAAATTCACTTCCACATAGGCCCGATGACTATATTGGTTTTACATCAAGCTGTCCCCCCCATATTTTATAACAAAATTGCGCCCATGCTTGAAATTACACCATATCAAAAGAATTTTTCGATGGAGAGGCACGACATTTTTCCTACAAACAAACATGTAAAATTCCCCCATCTTTGTAAAAAATGGTTTAGTATTACACCATCTGGCTACACTGTTCGACAACACCAATGCGGAGAACGGTGATCAGCAAACCGGAGAACGGTGATCAGATTGTGCATGGTATTCTGCCAAACATTTACGAAACCCTGTCAGTTTCACTGCCAAATGACAAATAACGCATTACAAGCGATGTTACCAAAATTCTGCTAAAGTTTAAACGATTTACTTTAACTATGGACCCAATCCTAATTGTGTTACTCAAACTTATTTGGGCAAAATTTAAAGTTTAAAAGTGGGGGGCCAGGCCCCCCAGAAAAAATAGGGAGGCCTAGGCCCATGCGGCCCCCGGTTCCCCCACCTATGTTCAAAACCCCAAACCATTGTGCAAAAACGTGTAAAAATCTAACAAAAGACCGAAATGTGACATCAAAACAATCTATACTGCAATCTGCATTCGTACTGTACATCCACAACAAGTACTTTTGATTTTACGTAACAATTGACAGCACCCTAACAAGCGGAAGTTTGTGGAACAATCAAATTAATCGAAGGTACTTGTCAAGTTGAACCTTTTGTCCTTAACCTTTCTGTACAAAGGCGACCGTCACATCAAGCACACGTCTGTTCAACGAACAGATGTTGCCACTGGCGAGGTACGATTTGAAAGGTTTGACAAGTAACTTAAGGACCATTTCACGATTTATCGAGCTCCAACGTGAAGAAGTGATTAGTTTGGATACAACTAATGCAGCCGAATTCTACAGGCATCAGCGAAGATATTGCCCCTCACTGCAGCGACCATTACCTAAATACTGAAGATTGAAATAATGAAATATAGTTACTACTCATATAAACCTTACCACAAAACATGTAGCCCTGTGGTTGGGTGGTTAAAGTCAGATGAAAAAGCAGAAAAGTTTAAGCTTTGTTTCGTGGAAGGAATTTGAATTTTTCGATGTTTCATGTATTGAATTAGTACAAACAGAAGTGCCAGTTTATTTCTTAATCCTTTGTTGAGTTTATTTTGCTTGATAGAATTGCGAAAAGTTCTGTGTTTGCCTACAAAGAATTTGACGTAACTAGTTTGCAGTGTAACTCGTTTCTTTGACCAGAATGAGAGATGGCGTTCTCAAAGAAGCACCTTAAGAACGAAACGGATAAAAACAGTTTATCTTAATCACTCCGCCATCCTGTAATTTTTATTGTCAGATTAAGCGCATGTGGCGACGACAGCAGTTTAGCATGAGTTCGATATTATTTCAGCAGACCTGAGGTGGTCCTTGCAAATAAGACGTAAAAAAGGGTAGTTATTCAAAAAATATGCTTGAAATTCATTGGCTGGGAGCAACAGAAAAGAATGTGCGTTGAGAAATGTTTAAAAGGCCGAACTGGATTAAAGAAGACTACATTGCGCATTTAGAAATGACTTCGCCCGAGATACCTCCTGAGGTGCTTTAAACAAAGTTGAAAACATTGAGCAAAAATTTGATGGTTGATTAAATGACGAAAGCAAGCAAGTATATTTCCTCTTAGGGGAAACCAAGTATATTTCCTGTGAGCAAAATCATTTTTTAATACAATTTAGAAAATACTTCCAGTGAACAGTGGGCCTGAAATTCTGTGAAGATGTTGGTAGAATGTGTGATTGTGTGTGGCATCAAACTATACAAAATTAAAATCACTGAGTATAGTAATTTCGTTCTCAGTAGTGCGCTTCTTCGCAAATGACTGCCTCAAATTAAATGGCTTCGTACATGGCATCTATTGCAGAGTTTTAAAAAATGCAGACAATTTAAAATTTACACTAAATGGTAGTCCCATAAATGCAAGTGGATTCGTTGTTTTTGGTAATTTGCAAAGAAAGCGCTATTTTCAATTAAAAACTTATATCAAAAAGTGTTGAATATAGTTTTTAATGGGGTTTGACAGCTTCTGCTAGCGTCATGAAGGGATGAAATGCAAGCTGATTTCACTTCAACAAAGTTTCTCAGTTTCTCACAACGAGTGGATTATGCGGCGTTAGAAAAGAATTAACATGATTTGCTCCGGCGTCAAAGCAGCACTGCAAATGGATTTATTTCCAAAAACGTTTTTGTGATGGTGATTGAAATCGTTTCCGGTATACAGTAGACACCAAAAGACAACAGCACGTAGACGTTTAGCACACGAGATAAAATATACAGTCTTTGGATTAGTTTACCAGCTATAATCAACATGAAAAGGAAAATCCACAAAACAAACTTTAGACAAGATTTTTTTGCATTTTGTGAAAAGGTGTTGTGTTAATCCAACCTTGAACCTCACACGTGCTCCATGATCACAGTGCTAAATCATTATTTTTAAGATTCATGTAAAAGCATATATCATTTAGTTATATCCCCTATTTATCATGGTTGCTAAAGATTTGCAAATTAACTAAACTTGTTTTTAATATTTACCTGACGTTTTAACCTCAGATTTTTAGTAATACAGTGAATTACTCAATTCCATAGTGTTTTTATCATTACAGTCATTACTGTAATTCTACATAGAAGGGACTTGATCAAAGAAAGATACACTACTTCGAAAGTGTCGCTATGCACAGACCTTTAGTTTGCGCTTTTGAAATGTTTATAGCCACTTTCGGTGACGCAGTCCATTGACAAAATTTGTCGAGATTAAGACAAAAAGCATTAAAGCAGCCACAGCAAGCTCTGTCACCAGTTTGATTGAATTCCTTGATACGTGACGTTCCTCCCTTTCTCGAGCAACTCACTTCAAACCTTTGCTTTAAAAAACCTGACTGCTACTGTACCAAAGCATCCAGCGCTTTTAGCGTAATTCATAAGGTGACTAATTAAAGTTTCAATCACAAAATTTTCGTAGTATGCGGTGAGTCACGCATATTAAGCAGTGTACAAACGAGAGATGTTGCGGGCAGAAATCGTCTGTCCGCAACCGCATTTGTTGTGCGTACCCCTGACCACAACCTCACTGCGACAGAAACTAGGGCTGAAGTGTTGACTCGACCAGTGGACATATGACTCGACCAGTTGTTTTTATCGGCTTATTTTGTCACCCCATGTATTCTTTTTCGCCATTTTCATGCATTAAGCCATAACCATCTTGCTATGCTGCTATTGCTCTGTAACAAGCTATTCAACATTGTAGCATTTGCTTCAGCTACACATATCTGCAATAATTCGTTCCAAAACTCTTTTCAGCAACAAACCTGTTATAGCTGCTTGGTGCCAAAGATTCATTCCCCTTGAAATATTGAATATGTGTTTCCATACCTGTTGCAATCGACCAGTGAACACTTCATGCACAATAAACTTTAGGTACTGTACTACCACAAATTCTAACCTGCGTTGCAAGCAGTGGCGTACAGTGGCCATTTTGGCGGGTGTTCACCAGGCTCGCAACCAGCCCAAAAGTGTAAAGGTTCAACAGCCGTGGTGGTTGTCGCTTACCACAAGCCATTCGAACACTTGAACAGATTGGCAATTGATCATAATAATCAAACCACGCGCAGCATGTATCGCTAAACGTCAACAGCATCGGGCACGAACAACAATTAATTCATTTCATTTCTCTTGACAAAACCTTTTCAACTGAATTTACTGATAAGAAATAAATAGCGTTTTCGACATAGAATCATCAAACTGATCTACTGGCTTACTTGTCAGGAAGTATCCGTTATTCGACTGCTATCAAAATTCCACATTTTAGCGTTAAGCTGCATCGCACGTAAGTCTGGGCTCACCACTACCAAAGTCAGTAATATTCAGCTTTGTGCATTCTCATTTTTAAAATCGTCCAAACTGTTACAGTAATCATGACACAGACAACCACACCACCTACCTAGCCAAAGTAGGCTATATATATTTCAAGCAAAACCCAACTGTTTAAGTCCACTACAAGGAATCCAGCCTACTGCGCAGCTTGCTTCTACTGTACAGCTTAAGCGGAAATGCTAGCAAAACAACGCATGACGTAACCAAGTTGTTCAACAGGTAAGGTGAACACCCTAGCTGTTTCAAAAGCGCTATAGTTTGGGTCCACTGGCTTTTTTTTCTTTGTTTATTTATTTAATTTCGGGTGTTCTTGAACAACCTGCAGTCATGCTTCAGCAGACTTTAATAAAATCATCCAGGTTTTATATTTGGTGTCAACAGTCAACTACCAGGTAATAGACATCAACACTCTCAAAACTGCAATGCTTGCTATACGTCTAGTTCTTACGGCCAGCAACATACAGTGCCGAATGCCAGCGCAATCACACCACAGTCGGAAGAATATCAACTAATCTTACTTGTGCGTATTGGACCACTGTAGGCGTTTGCAGAAAGAGATACAAGCAGGAAGTAAGATCCATGACACTATGATTGCAAGGTTCAACATAAAATCCTGTATTTCCACGCGGTACGCGGCATTACGCGGTGACAAATTTTAACACCACGCGGGGAAAAATAATGCAAAACCCGGACAAGTAGGCGTGTACGCGTTGTGCCTTCAAGGAACGCAAAGTCACAAAAGTGGTTGTAACTTTGTCCAGTCATAAGTTGCCGACCGATAGAGATAAAGAGTTGTTCAAACCCTCTACGGATTCGGCAAGTCTTCTAGTTTAGTAGTTTTTAAGTAAGTTCATTTTCGCATTTGACTAAAACAGCACGTTTTTGTGTTTTGTGTAGTAACAGCAAATAAAAACATTTAAATGGTTTGCATAGAAGCAAACAAATTATAAATGCATATACGTTTGCTTTCAGGTGCTGCCATGTAGAGTTCAAGAATGCAAAGTAAAATGTCCAAATGCTGCGATCCACCATGCAACTGAAGAAAGGAAGCTCTAATCAATTGTTTTTGCTGATTATAACGTTTCTTCTGTTCATCTTTGTGTATCTTCAAAGGGGTAAGCTCATAGTTTTATTTCAAATGGCGGTTAGCCAAAATTCCAGACAAAATTTCGATCCCGTTTATAACCTTTGCCAGTAGAGAAAGTACATAACAAAGTGCGAAACTAGTTTCTGCTTACCCATTGAGTTGGAAGACAAAATGTTTCGAGATAATCCACGGTGTGATTCCATTAACTTTGAAGTTTAAATATTCTCAGTTTTCGCGATGCGCCTCTGATCTTTGAAAGCCAAAGCGTTTATTGTTTCTGCTCCTCTTATAACTCTATTGTTGAGAAGGTAATTTCTTCTCGCTTTTACAAGTTGAACAACATTTTTACAAGTCTTGGCCAGGATTTATCTTCGTTTGATTACGCCACTGCATAACACATACGTCGCAACTTATGAAAAAATTATGTTTGTTTGAAGAGTAATCGAGCGTGACAAGAAACAACAACTAAATTAAACGCCCTGCAAATGTGGCGTTATGTTTTTTCTTAAATGTATCCTGTGCTATACTTCGGGTATCTGGTAAGGTTTCCTCTGTTGTTGCATTCTTAAAAGCAAGTTTTGGAAATTAATTTCAGCTAAAGCAGAAGAAGCAGAAGAAGAAGAAACAGAAGAAGCAGAAGAAGAATGTGGAGGCGTGCTGACACAAGACTGGGGTTATATTAGATCACCCAATTATCCGACGGGTGGCGACAGGAGCAAAAAATATCCAAACAATTTAGATTGTGTTTGGGAAGTTATTGGAGAGGAAGACACTTTAATCCTGGTACCTTTAGTTGATTCAAATGTTTATGTATACCTTTCCCACTTGTAAGAGTAGTTTCTAACTAACTTTTCCTGGATTATCAAAGAGCAGTCCTCCAGCGTGTTAATAACAAAAAACAAATCTAACTTGTTTAGTTCAGAATGTACGACTTGGTTGTTCAACCTGGAGATGGAGGTTCAAACACGTCCTGCACTTATGATTACGTCAGTTTCACAATCACGTCTTTAGGAGATTTTAAATATTGTGGGTACGTGCAACCTGTTCTTTTTCTATACAACTACAAGTTGTTGGTTTGATGTGATTAACATTTCTTGTCAACATTGTTGCTACAATTGCCACGTCGCTAGGAGACACAGGTTTTGATGAGGAGGATGGCAGGGCACTTGAACAATTGTACACATGCTGGACAGATTGTCGACGACGGTCATTAATTTTGTTGCACTTGTGGTTTCTTCTTCATCTTTTGAATGAGTTCTTAACCACTGTCAGGCCGCACCAGATCTCGATGCAGACGTTGAGTAGCCATTCGATTGACTGTGGCTAAAGTTCGAGGAGCTGCGGCGTTCTACTCATTACATTTCAGTGTGTGACGCTCGCTTGTCACAGGCGACGCGTTTAACATGGACTGATTTGATTCTGTTCTTGCAACTTAGCGATAAATAAATGATTGTTTAAGAAAACAATTTAGAAATTATTTGTTATAAAAAACGATCAAACAATACTTTTATCAACAAGAAAAAGGGTATGGTTTAGTTATTAAGGAAAATAGTAAAAAAATAATTTGCATAAAAAAGGAGAATTTTAAGAAGCTGCAGCGCATTAGTTGTGTTCGTAATTAACTTGTCTCATTGTAACAAATATTTCGTATTAGATGCTTGTAACTACTGGCCATTGTACGTAAGATCTCGCTCAAACCTGGAAAGTCATTGAGGCTGACATAATTGTTTCGTACTGCTCTTCAACATGGCTATGAAAACCTACTTGAAATCAACTTGAAGAAGCCAATGCGTCGTATTCTACCCGTACCCTGAAGTGATTAACTGGTTACAGTAGCAATTAGAATTGTTGTAGCACAAGGCACACAAACGTACTTATTTTCTCCTCATAGTCGAGAATGGAAAAAATGCGGTTTATTCGTAAGTATTTATTCAAATGTACCTTGTAACGTCGTATTCACGGTCACAATTGTTCGGCAAAATAAGTTATAAACACATGTGTTGTACACTAGATCACTTCGAAAAAAAAGAAAAATAACGGTGCTTAGTTGAAGACAAAAAAAATTCTGGATACGATTGGGCATTCATGAAACCTGCATCTAAGTGGTTTAAAACATGCACCGTCGGTGAGCTCGTTTCTCCTTTATTTTAAATCAAAACTTTCCATTTGGCCCTGAGTGTTGTGAGCAAACATTAGCAGTAGCATGACGTTGAAAATATCATACAACAAAATGTGTTATGACAGATGACTCTACAAACCTCCACGCTCGCGATTCACACCAACGGCTATACCCACCTTCCCACATCCCAGTCTGTACGTTGGTGACTTCAACTGCCAACACGTCAACTGGGGTTACAACAAAACATCCCCTGACGGTGAGAACCTGGACTCCTGGGCAACATCCAACAACCTTGGACTGTTGTATAACCCAAAGAAAACAGCCAGCTTCCCTCACCGATGGAACGTCGGCACCAAACCAGACCTGGCCTTCGTGAGTTTCGGCCAGTACAGTCGACTACCTGGCAGACGTGTTCTAGGAAATTTCCCGAGGTCACAACATCAGCCTTCCTTCATAACACCACCGAAGCTCAAGGTTCCTGCCCACAGCGATCCGGTGAAGATTTGGAACTTTCGCAAGGCTAACTGGAATGTCTTTTTGCCTTCTCACAGATGAATCCGTTGAGAGATTGTCACCTCCGGACACATCAAACATTGAGAGGGCATACCAGGATTTTTGCGAGAGCCTACTATCTGCGGCCAAACTATGCATCCCACGTGGCCGTCGGAACAACTATGTGCCATGTTGAGACAAAGAGTGCGAGACCCTCTATCGCTCCTTCACCCGAGCCCCTGTGGAGACTGGCCCTGATAGAGCCGCTGCATCCCTACTATCTCGACTCGGGCAGAAGAAGCAGGAGCGATGGGAAGCTGTCAATCCCATCGACTTCTCGCACTCTAGCCGCAAGGCGTGGAGAACCATCAACAAACTTACTGATAGGTCTGGACGCTCCTTTCACCAGAACCCTGTCTCGGCAAACTCCATCGCCACGCAACTCGTGAAGAATGGGGCACACAGGACCGGGGACCGAGAGTCCACCAGGCTGGTCAACAAGGAGTTGTCCGACCGATGGAAGATTCCAACACCTGAGGGTCACAGTATCTCTAAACCCTTTAGGTGGAAGAACTTGCTGCTACCATCAGACGCCTGAAGCCAGGAAAGTCTCCGGGATTGGATTCCATCCTCCCGGAGTTCATACTGCACGCCGGGTCGTCTCTCAAATCTTGGTTTTGCGACTTCCTCAGTTCCTGCATGCGCCAACTCAAAATTCCAAACATCTGGAGAAGAGCACTAATAGTTGCTTCCCTGAGCCAGAAAAGCCATTGGGGGACCCAAAGTGCTAACATCCCATATCTCTGCTGTGTGTTCCCTTTAAAATCCTCGAAAGACTCATCGACGCACTGCTCCCTCGGGAGCAGGCGGACTTTCGACACGGGAGGTAACCCAGCTTTTCAGCTAAAAAGAAGGCCGGAGTTGTGTTTGTCGACCTCACAGCAACCTACCACACTGTATGGCACCGTGGCCTCAGGCAGGTGCAAGCTGCTGCGATTGCTGCCTGATAGACACATGGTCCGCATGATCATGGAGATGGTTGGCAATCGCAGCTTCACCCTCACCACCGGAAACGGCAAAATAAGCAGGTTACGACGCCTCAAGAACCGATTCCCACGGGGATCTGTCCTGGCGTCCCTTCTCTTCAACACCTACATCTCTGACCTGCCAACCACCGTCTCCAGAAAGTATGCATATGGTGACGATCTAGCAATCATGCATGCTCATGGAGACTGGCAGGCAGTGGAAGGGATGCTGAGCAAGGACATGGCAACTGTAGGTGAATACCTCCAGACTTGGAACCTAAAGCTCAGCACTACGAAAACGGTGTCGGCAGACTTCCATCGTCATAACAAGGAAGCTAAGCGCGAGCTGAAAGTTAAATACAACAACGAAACCCTGCCCTTCTGCTCCGAGCCCAAATACCTCGGAGTAACGTTGGACAGGTCGCTCACGTATCGCCGACACCTTGAGTCAC